>Ga0075562_103_pt1 | contig 169032 bp, 153 predicted proteins | sample RifGroF2_FD_68148 | JGI IMG/M metagenome (GOLD analysis project Ga0075562, IMG submission 68148) | candidate division TM6 bacterium GW2011_GWF2_32_72 | reverse complement strand
GTTACGTTGGGCATCGAGAGTCAGGGTTTCCAAAGGGCTTGCCCTTGGTGCACAGGAGTGCAGAGGGTGTTTGCAAGAACACCCTTTGCAAAACATATATAATTAAACATACAAATTTTAAGATGACCAATAATTAATAATTAAATAATTAAAAATAATTAAATAATCAAAAAAAAGAAAAATAACAGATTTAAAATTAAAAACTACTTCTTGTATCCGCATTCTTTAATGTCTGAACAAAATATAGAAATATTACCTTCTTTATCTTTTTTCTTGATCAAGAAAGGTCTTTTGCATTTTGGACATGGTGTGTTTTCAATTTCATCAAAAATAGCAAATTTACACTTTGGATAGTTAGAACATCCCCAGAAGGTACCGCCTCTCCATTTTCTTTCGATGATATCGCCTTTTTGACATTCAGGGCATTTAAATCCGGCCATGTTTTGCTTGATATATTTACATTTTGGATAACCTGAACATGCTATGAATTTTCCAAATTTGCCCATCATTTCGCGCATCGGTTCTCCACACTTTGGACACTTTTCGTCTAGTAATTGTGGCGGCGTTTGTTCAATCATTTTTATTTCTCCGGTTTCTGTTTGTTCAAAATTTGAGGAAAAGTCACAATTTGGGTATCCAGGACAGCCTAAAAATTCACCAGTTTTACCTTTGCGAATAACTAAATTGTGTTCGTGACATTGTGGACATTGTATATCTGTAGGAATTGATATTTTTTGACTTTCACTTCCTTTAAATTTGGTTAAATCTTTTTGAAACGCTGTATAAAATTCTCGCAGTAAAGCATCTCGTTCCATTTCGCCTTCTGCAATTTTATCAAGATCTTCTTCCATTAAAGCTGTAAATTTTACATTCATAATTTCTGGAAGGTTTATGCGTAACATGTCTGTGACTTGCATACCAAGATCGGTTGGTTCAAAGCGTTTTTTGGTATCAAGCTTAACATATGTTCTGGCTTGAATGGTGCTTAAAATTGTGGCATAAGTACTTGGTCGTCCAATACCTTCTTTTTCCATTTCTTTTACTAAAGAACCTTCAGTATATCTTGGTGGTGGTTGTGTAAAGTGCTGTTTTGGTGAGATTTTTTTCAAATCAACGGGATCTTTTATCTTTAAATCATTAGGAATTTTTATGGATTGATTTTTCTTGTCTTCGTCACCTTCTTCTTCTGAGTTGTATGCTTTTAGATAACCATCAAAAATAAGTGTTGACCCTGTAACTTTGAATGTATATTTGCCGCCCATAATTGTAACTTGGCGTTGAGCATATTTTGCGGGCGTCATTTGGCATGCTACAGATCTTTGCCAAATTAATTCGTAAAGCATTGCTAAATCTTTTTTTAAGTATTGAGATACAACATTAGGAGTTAAAGAAATATCGATTGGACGGATTGCTTCGTGGGCATCTTGAGCTTTGCCATCTTTTACATAAACATTGGCCTGGCTTGGAAGATATTCTTTACCAAATTGTGAAGAAATAAAATTTCTTGCTTGTGTAATTGCTGTATCAGAAAGTCTTAACGAGTCTGTACGCATGTATGTAATTAAAGCTTTTGGTGTGTTTGGATCATCTAATGGAACACCTTCATAAAGTTGTTGGGCAATGGTCATTGTTTTTTTAACAGTGTAGCCAAGTTTGTTGAATGCGGCTTGTTGTAAAGTACTTGTCATAAAAGGGGCGACAGGATTTTGAATTCTTGTTTTGTCTGTTATGGAATCAACGATAAAACTTTCTTTTTTTATATCTTTAACAATCGTATCTGTTTGTTCTTTATTTTTTAATTCTGCTTTTTCTTTGCCTATGTGAGTTAACATTGCGGCTAATTCAGATTTTGCTTTGGCAAATAGCCCTTCAACAGACCAATATTCTTCAGGTTTAAAATTTCTTATAGCCTCTTCACGCTCTACAATTAATCTTAATGCAACAGATTGTACTCGGCCTGCAGAAAGACCTTTGGCTATTTTTTGCCATAATACAGGCGAAACTTCATATCCGACCCATCTATCTAGAATTCTTCTTGCTTGTTGAGCGCCAACTTTTTTCATATCAACATGATATGGATGGGCAATAGCATCTAAAATGGCAGGCTTGGTGATTTCGTTAAATGTTATTCGATGAATTTTAGATGGATCTTTAATAATATCTTTAATTTCTTGTTCAACGTGCCAAGCAATAATTTCACCTTCACGGTCAGGGTCCGGTGCTATGTAAACTTCATCAACATTTTTGGCATTTTTGCGAATGTCCGCAATAACATTATCTTTGTTTTCTATAGTTACATATTCGATTTTTATGCCTTTATCATCCATCTGAACACCAGTTTTTTTGGTGGGTAGATCTTTGATGTGACCCATGGTCGAAATGATCCTAAAATCGTCGCCTAGGAACTTTTTAATCGTTTTGATTTTTGCGGGAGATTCTACAATTAATAATTTCTTCATAATGCCTTTATGTTGATAAGTCCTCATTTACTTAAGGAATTAATAAACTAAATACTAATTTCTCACATGTCAAAAACTGTTTTCATGTATTGTCAGGCCAAGGTGTAAAAAAGTTAAGCTTTATATTAATGATAATAGTTTAAATTATTTCTATTTGTCAATTTGTTTTGAAATATTGTTTTTTTATAAGCAAATTAGTAGCCTTCTAGCTGTATGAATTAATTTACTTAAAAAACCTTTAAATAAAGAAGGATTTCGGGGATGAACATCTTACAGGCATGGGGTGATTCTTTAAGAATTTTCCAGTCAACAGCCTTTAAAATCTATTTTTTTAGTTCCTTGAAGACCGCTTGGTCTACCATGTTGTTTTGGCTTAAATATTTTGGGTGGATTCTTGTGGCTGGGATTTTACTGCAATACGCTTCTTATACGACATCTTTTTCAGAATTAAGCTTAATTTATTCAATTATTTATCTTTTTATTGTTTTTGCGGCTTTATTTTTTCTTAATTTGGCGATGTTTGGCATTTTTTTGGTTGCAAGACCTTCGGTTAAAAAGAAAGATACTGTCTATTTACGGCTTTATTGGCGCCAGTTTTTTATATTTTTGGTTGTGATTTTTGGCGTGTTAGGTTTAGCAAATTTGTTGGAAGCTTATGGTATGGGGGTTGTTCCTCAATGGGTAAGTTTTTTTATTGTTTTTTGGTTTTTAGTAATTTTCTTTTTTTTAGATTCAGCTGGGGCATTAAAAGATTTCTTTATTTGTTTGTATAGAGGCCTAAAGATGTTTCTTTACAATTTACCAATAATAATGATTATGACTTCCTTGTGGTTTTTTATTAAATATATTTTAGATTTGATTGCTGCATATTTCCGTTTAGACGGAATATTTTGGGAAGTTTTTTATCAATTAATTGAAATATTTATACTTTTAGTTTTTATCAGCTTTGCTGTGACTTTTTACACTAAGCGTGTTTATGAACAACAAAAATTATATTTGAAATAGGATACAGCTATGTCTTGTTTTTATCATGGCCGTGTTTATCACGCGTGTAATCTTAAAAAAGATAAAATTAAAAGAGAATCAAGTTTTCATAGCTTTAATTTTTTTATAAAAAGATTGTTTGCGATTTTGTTTAAAATTGGTTTTTAATTTATGTGTAAATAACGGCTTGATATTAATTCTAATTTTTAACCCTCTTTAAAAAGGAGTAATGGTGACAATATTACAATCATGGACAGAGTCCGTGCAATATATTTATCAATGGAATAAAATTAAAGAATTTTGGTCTGAATTCTTTGCAACAATTGGATTTGCGATTTGGTATGGCGTGAAATACTTTTGGTGGTTAGTTATTTTATTTTTGATTGTTGTAAATTTCAACATACCATATGGCAATTGGTTGGCCTTATTTATTTTTCCATTAATGAGTATTGTTGCGAATAGAGCGATAAAAAAAACAATTATAGCTTATTTTATTTCAACTGTTGTTTGTGGTGTTTTATTGTTTGTTTTGGCTATTTTAATACGTTATATAATTTTTGCTTTGTTGAGTGGAATAAATCCATTGAATTCAACTGAAGGCTTAGATTTTACAAAAAAAATAATGATAGTTTTAATTTCTGTATTAGTTGGTCTATTTATACAACTTTTACAAATTTGTGTTTTGTCTTATTTTGATGAAGAATCCGCCTTAAATGTTCTAAAAGGTCTTTTTAATGGTTTGATGGTTTTTTTTAAGGGTCTTCCGATTTATGCGCTATTTGCGGTTGTTTTAACGGGTTTACCTATTTTGGGTGTAGTTTTTTCATCTGAATTAATGGAACTTATAAAACAAAGAATAATTGATTTTGCAACAGGAATTGTTTTTGCAGGAATTAATCCATTTAAGGTTGGTAATAATTTAGAGCCTCAAAATTTGGTAAAAACTTCTACTGAATTATTATCAAATCCATTTTCATTACTAGAAAAAGTTGTGTCTACCGCAGACAAAGCTCAAAAAGCAGCTGAAGGAGTTTTAATTAACCCTAAATTTTTGAGTATGGTTTATTGGGTTGTGACATTAATAACCTTAGCGTTTGCGATAATTTTTGTGTGTTTTGTTGCAACTGCGTATCGCATACAGGTATCTAAAAAGAAATAGATTTTATGGTGACCTTTGATATCAAAGGTCACCATGTTTTAAGAGGGAAATGAATAATGACAATATTACAATCGTGGAAAGAGTCCATACAGTATTTATATCAATGGAGTAAAATTAAAGAATTCTGGGCAGAATTTTTTATGAATTTGAGGAAGGTTGTTTTTTATGGTTGGTGGTGGTTACTACTGGCTTGGTATTTTTTTGGATCTCATGCTATAGGTTCTGGCTTAAGTGAAATTAGATTATGGTTGCAAAGTTTTATTCTATTTTATTTGTTTTTTTTAATTAGTGATGTGGTAATACATAGATCTTGGAACTGGAATATTAAAAATCAATTTTTTAATTTTTTAAAAATAGTGATTGGTTTTTTTTGCTTAGAATATGTTTCTTCTTTTTTTAAGATCTATGGTTCTGGAGACGGCTACTATATGGCGGTGATATTTTTTTTACCAATTATATTGTTGTTTTTGTTTTTATGGTGTGATTTACATTTTTTTCAGTTTAAAGAATTTTTAAAAAAATTTGTTATATTGTTTCCTTATAGCCTTATGGTTATTTTTTTCTCAACAGTTTTTTCAATTCTTATCAGTATTATTTGTTTATTGGTGTTTATGCCAGATTCGGGTATGGGTTTGGGTTTCGTTGGTTTATATGCTTTTGCATCAACTTATCCTATTGTCTTATCGGTATATTGTATAACTTTTTATCGTCTTCAAATTGTTCTTAAAAAATAAAAAATATTTTTAATTCACTTTAAATAAGGAAGTAAATAATGACAGTTTTGCAATCATGGAAAGAATCCATACAGTATTTATATCAATGGAGTAAAATTAAAGAATTTTGGGCAGAGTTTTTTGCAAATATGGGGTATGTGATTTGGTATGGTATTAAATATTTTTGGTGGTCGATATTAATTATTTTGGCGCTTAGTTGGTTTGAATTTTTTTATTTGGTTTTATTTGTTCAGATTTCTACATTACCTTTGATTCACATTATAGCTTACAGAGGATTTAAGAAAAAAATTTGGGACTATGAATTATATTCTTTGCTTTGTGCTTTGTGCATAGCATTTATTTTAGTTGTGTTGTCTTTATTTTTACCAGATCTGCGTGGTGAAATTGGAGCTATTTTACTTGCTGTATTATTAATTTTTGCTTCTGTTTCTTTTTCATTATTTTTTTATTTAATTCTTTCTTTTTTTGATGAAGAAAAAATTTATAATTTATTTTCAGGTTTAAAAAAAGGTTTGGTTAAATTCTTTGCGTGGCTTCCTTTAATAATTTTGGTTGGATTTATGACTTTGGGTATTTTATATATTTGTCTTTCTCTCGCGATGTATATATATGAGCTTATGATTAATATGTTATTTGAAAAAGTATTGATTGATTCTGTCACAAATAAGGTGATTAGCGCTCAAGAGATTCTTACAAGTGAAAACCTTATGTTGGTCATGCGGGAAAAATTTACAGGTTTTACTATTGAAGATTTTAAAATAGATATGTTCTTTGATCTTTTCTTATCAATGCTTACTAGTGTAATTTTATTATCATCAGGCATAACTCTTTATAGATTGCAGGTTATTAAAAAACGTTAGATTTAAGATCTTTATTTTCAGAATCTTACGTTGTAAAATAATTAATTATTGATTTTTTATATATAAGGACGAATTATGCGTTGTAAGATTTGGTGGAGAATTAAAAGAGTTTTTGCTTATCTGGGATTTTTGATTGTTGGGATAATTTTTTTTATTCCAGCTTTTATTATTGCTTGTTTGCCTGAAAAATGGCGTTTTGACAACAGGTTGTTTTTTAATATTTTTACCAAGTTTTTTTATCATGCGGTGATTAAGCTGGTTATGGTTCCGGTAAAATTTGAGGGTCGAAAAAATATAACGGATGATCCTTCTATAATTATAGCTAATCATCAATCTTCATTGGATATCCCATTAGTTGGAAAATTATTAAATGGATTTCCGCATATTTGGTTATATACAAATAGATTTTCGGATTTGCCGTTGATTGGGTTTGTGTTTAGGCGCATGGGTATTCCTGTTGATATGTCTTCTCCAAGGAAGGCTATTGAAGCTTTGCATGAAGCACAACGTCGATTTGCGAATGAAAGTAGACATCTTATTATTTTTCCAGAAGGCGGTCGATATGCCGATAATGAAATTCATAAATTTTTTTCTGGTTTTGCACGAATAGCTAAAGAAACAAATCGTCCCGTTATTCCTGTTGTAATTTGGGGCGTTGAAAAAGTTTTGGAACCTTTTGGAATTTGGATAAAATATTCTCCCGTTAAAGTTTTAGTTGGTGAGCCATTTATTTGTGGACAAGAAGAATCCCCAAAGGAATTTACAGAACGAGTTCAAGCTTGGTATGAAAAAACATTTGCACAAGGACTAAAGAGTGTTTGATTTATTTAGATTTGCATATCCAAAAACTTTTTATTTTTCTATTCCTCTTTTATTTATAATGGTGTTTTATAGGTTTTGGTTTAGAAAACCAGTCACGTATAAATATTCGCTGGCGGGTTATTTAAGCAAACAAGGTTTTGGTAAAAGGTATTGGAAAAACTTTATTTTATGGTTCATGCGAGTTTTGAGTTTTTTTTTATTGGCTTTTTTGATTGCGCGCCCACAACTTGTGGATGTTACTTCTAAGATTAATGTTGAAGGCATAGATATTTTTTTGGTGTTAGATCTTTCTGGAAGTATGGAATTATTTGATGATGTAAAAGATAGGCGACCTCGTGTGCAGGTGGCCAAAGAAGAAGCCTTAAGATTTATTAATAAAAGAGAAAATGATCAACTGGGATTAGTTATTTTTGGAAGAGAGGCTGTTTCTAGGTGTCCATTAACGCTTGATAAAAATGTTTTAACTGATGTTATAAAAGAGTTAGAAATAGGTGTGGTTGATCCAAGGGGTACTGTAATTTCTACTGCAATTATTACTGCAGCGAATAGATTGAAACATTCGAAATCAAAAAACAAGGTTATGATTTTATTAACCGATGGTGAACCTTCTGAAGAAGATTTAGATATAAAATTTGCCATAGATATCGCAAAAAAATTAGGGATTAAAATTTATACTGTTGGTATCGGTGGAGAAGAAGGCGGGTTGGTTGAACATCCTTTTTATGGTGCAACCAGGGCATCGGCTCCTGTAAATATGGATTTGCTTAGAAAAATAGCAAAAGAAACAGGCGGTAAGTTTTTTGAAGCAAAAAAACCGCAGGATATGAGAATGATTTATGATACGATTGATAAATTAGAAAAAACAAAAATAGAAGCGAATGTATTTACTAATTATCAAGATATTTTTATGCCATTTTTGTGGTTGGTTTTAGTCTTGTTGTTTGTTGAATTTATTTTTTATTCATTTTTATGGTTTTCGTTATGATTAAATTTTTACAAAAAATAAATTGGGGATCGGCTAATAATTTAATTTTTTCACCGATTTTATTTTTAATTTTTATAATTTTATTATTTGGTTATCGTAAACGTAAAACAATTGCGCATCTTTTATGTGCACCTAAAAATTTTAAGAAGTTTTTAATTGGTTTTTCAAAAACTAAAGCTCTCGCTAAATTTATTTTTAATTTGGTGGGTTTTATTTTTTTGTTTGTTGCTTTATTAAGCCCTCAATGGGGTGAAAACGAAGAGAATGTTGAGCAAGAAGGGAGAGACTTATTTATCGCATTAGATGTTTCACGTAGTATGCTTGCTAAGGATTTAAAGCCCGATAGGCTTGAATTTGCAAAACAGAAAATTAAAAGATTGTTAGAAATGCTTTCAGCAGAACGTGTTGGTTTAATTTTATTTTCGGGTTCAACTTTTATTCAGTGTCCTTTAACTACAGATTATTCTTCCTTTTTTATGTATTTAGATCAAATTGATGCAGAAACAATTTCTTCTGGTACAACCGCTTTAGACGCGGCAATAAAAAAAGCTTTAGAGGCTTTTAAAAAATCTTCGAATGAAAGAAAAAATAAATTACTTGTACTATTTACGGATGGTGAAGATTTTTCAAGTAATTTGCGTGGTGTAAAACAAGAAGCTATAGATCAAGGAATGACCATTTTTGCAGTTGGCGTTGGGACTCCAGAAGGTGCTCCTGTGCCTATCCTAGATAAGGAGGGTAATCAGGTTGGTAACGAGCAAGATTCAAACGGACGAGTGGTTATTTCCAGATTAAATGAAGGAATCTTGAGTAATCTAGCAAAAGATTCTGGAGGAATTTATATTCGGGCAATTCAAAATGATTCTGATTTGAGTAAAATTGTAAAAGGAGTTTCTAAATTTGAAAAAGAACGTTTTGAAAATAAAAAAGTTAAAAAATTGCAGGAACAATATCCTTGGTTTGTTATGGTTAGTTTTGTTTGTTTTTTGATTGAGTGGTTATTATGAAACACTTTTTGATTTTAATAATTTGTTTTGTAAATTCTATTCAGGCTAATTTATTAGATAATTATAATGCTGCTAATGCCTATTCAAATAAAGATTGGCAAACAGCAGAAAAATTATATGAAAAGGTTGTTTTGGCAAATCCTAAAAATAGAGACGCGCTTTTTAATTTGGGCGATGTATTTTTTCGTCAAAATAAATTTGAAAATGCAGCAAATTATTTTGATCAAGTTGTACAAAATAGTTCTAAAGATGATGAGCTCAAAGAACAAGCTTTGTTTAACTTGGGAAATGCAAATGTTTCCTTAAAAAAATTAGAAGATGCCATTAAAAATTATGAAAATGTTTTGAAAATAAATGCCAATAATAATCGTGCTGTACACAATTTAGAACAAGTAAAAAAAATGCTTGAAAAACAGAAGCAAGAAGAACAAAAGAAACAGCAAGAACAAAAAAACAAGGATCAAGAAAAAAAAGATCAGCAAGATAAATCACAGCAAGAAAAAAATAAATCAGAGCAAGATAAAGAAAAAAATGAACGGGGTAACCAGGATCAAAAAAAACAGAATGAATTAAACCAGAATCGAGATAGCTCTGAGCAGGAAGAGAAATCAAAGGCTGAGCAACAAAGAGAAGATCAGGAAAAGAATCAAGATCAACAAAATGGGGGCAAGGAAGACCAAAATCGGAAGAGCAAAAACAACGATCAACAAGAAAACAAACAAGAACAAGGGCAAGAGAAAGATAAAGATAAAAAATCTAAAGAAGATGTAAATCAAAAACCTGAGCAACAAAGCGGTGAAGGCCAAAATGGTGACCGCGGTGAGAAGCAGGAACAAAAAGAGCAGGGTAAAGAGCAACAAGATAAATCTCCTTCAGAATCTTCTAAAAAACAAAATTTTGACAATAGCAGCAAGGGCGGCAATCAAGATCATTCCCTTGAAAAAAATCAAAGCAACGAAAATAGGAAAAATCCAGAAGGGGCAAATAGTCAGGATAATAAATCCAATGATAATTCTTCCCGAGAACGAGGTGATGAACCTGTACAGGAGCCCCGCAATGATAGCGGTAAGCAAGATGAAAAAAGCATCAGTGATCATGAGGATTCCTTAAATTCTATTGAAAAACAACCAATAGCAAGCAAGGATATGGAAGAATTGAAAGAATCTCAAGCTCCTAAATCAGAACAATTAGAAGCTTTTGAGGCGAGAGAAGAACAAGCATTAGAAAAATTAGGTAAAAAGAATGCTTACATTTTACAAAAATTAGAGGAACAAGATGCAAATTCTTATAAGAGAATGGTTCGACAACAAATTGGCTCTAAGCTGCCAAAAAAACCAGGTCAAAAAAATTGGTAGATTTGTTTTAATATTATTTTTTATGCAGTCGTGTTTGGCGTCGGAACCAAAATTGGTATTGCGTGCTTTAGATGCAAATGGTCGTGCAACTAAAAAATTTTCTATTGGTGTTCCTTTCATTTTGAATGTTTCGATTTCCGGAGTGGAAAAAGATGTGGAGAGACCTGTGATAGAAAGTCTTGAGAATTATAAATATAGTTTTGGTGGTTCTAGTAGCAGTATTAATATCATTAATGGCCATACTACTTCAAAAAGAGATTTTCAATATCAGATTAGGATTGATCAAGAGGGTGAGCATAATTTGGGTCCGGCAAAAATTTCATGGGATGGCAAAATTATTTCATCAAATGTTTTAACATTAAATGTTGGGTCGGTGACTTCTACTTTAGATCAAGAAAATGGTGCCCCATATTTTCTTGAGCAAACGGTTGAAAATATAGAACGGTTTGTTGGTGAGAGACTTCCGTTTGCTATTCGATTTTATTTTTTAGAAGGAGCTGCAAAATTAGAAAATATAGAAAATCCAACATTTCAGGGCTTTGATGTAAAAAAGGTTGGCAATCCAACATATGGTGTGGAAGAAAAAAATGGAACAGAATATAACTTTATTCAGTTTTCTTATGATTTATATCCTCAACTTTCTGGTGAAATAGTTATACCCTCAATTCGTGCTAGCACATTGATTCAGGAAAAACATAGGCGATCTCCGTTCGATTTTTTTGGAGATCTTGAAACTATATTGGGCGGCATGGGCCGATCAAAAATTGTGACATCAAATGCTTTAAAAATTCAGGTTAAACCTTTACCACCCTTTAATGGTAAAGTTTTGGGTGTTGGAAATTTTTCAAATTTTAAATCAAGTATTGATCATTCAAGTGCCAAGGAAGGTGAAGGTATCGTTTTAACACTAGAAATAGTTGGTAACGGGAATATGGATTCTTTAAATCTTTCGGATTTAAATTTACCTAAAGAATTTCGTTTTTATGAATCTAAAAATTATCTTTCTGGTGGGATATTAAAAGATGGTTCTCAAAAAAAAGTGTTTGAATATATTGTTCAAGGTCTTCAACCAGGTGATTTTGAGATACCAATACAAAAATTTACTTATTTTGATGTAGAAAAAAAAGCATACAATGTACTTAAAACATCGCCTATTAAAATTAAAATTTTACCGGGTGGCATAAAATCTGTAGTTGTGGAAGAAAAAGCAGGTGATGAACAAGAAGTATTTCATGGTGCAGTCGATCAAGATGAGATTGAGGGAATTAACAAAGTTGGTCCTTGGGAATTGAAAAAGGAACGGCAAATTCCATGGTTTTGGTTTGTGTTTATGTGTTTTTTACCATTTTTGATATTAATTTTGAATTGGTTATATAATTTAATTCGATCATGGGCGATGAAAAGTGAGCCATATATTAGAAAAAGAAATGCTTTTAGTAGGGCTCAAAGGTTTTTAAAGAGTATAAAAAAAGATGAAGATTTTAAAAAATTATATTTTATGTTTGTTGATTTAATCGCATCACGGGCAGAGCTTCCTGAAAATCAGCTTACAACTGATTTTATAGAGACTTACTTTTCTAAAGCCGCTTTTTCAGAAAAAGAATTAAGTGATTGGAATGATTTTTTTATAAAAATAACCGAGTTGAATTTTTTTCCAAGAACTCTTTCTGAAGAAGACAAAAAATCTCTTTTATTAAGTTCTGAAAAATGGCTGAATATTTTATCTAAAAAGCTATGAGGTTGTAATATGAAAAATATTTTTTGGATTTTGTTTTTGTTAACGGCATCAGTTGCTTTTTGTCAAAATAATGAGGAAGAATTTTTAAAGGGCAACAAGTTTTATAGCGAGGGAAAATATCAAGATGCTTTAAATTGTTATAGTTCTATTGATTTAAAAGGTCAGGCTGTTTGGTTTAATATGGGTAATACATTTTTTAAGATGAAACGATATCCAGCCGCTTTATTGTCGTGGAAAAGGGCATATAAACAAAGTTCTTTTAATCAATTGCAGTCGATAGAAAAAAATATATCTGTATTAAATGAAAAATTGGGTAATTCGGAAGATACAATATGGGGACAATTTTTTAGTTTTATTTGTAGATATTCTTTTTTATTTTCAACACTGGTATTTCAACTTTTATTTTTATTGTTTTGGTTTTTATTAATTATTTTTTTTAGGCGGTTTTGGAGAGAGGATAAATTTATATATTTGTTATTTTTATTATTGATTAATATTTTATTGGCCGAATTTATATTTGCCAAATACTCGATTTATGCAAACAATCATGCGATTGTTATGAAAAACGTGGATGTTCTTGCAGGCCCTGGTGATAAATTCCACAAACTTTTTGAGTTAAAAGCTGCATCTGAGGTTGATATTTTAGATTCTGCAAACCAGTGGACAAAGTGTAGAAAAAACGGTTTAATTGGTTGGATTCAGTCAGAAATTATTAAGATGTTTTAATTAAAAGTAGAGATACGATTTTGAATAAATTAGGAAAGTTTTTAATTATTTTTTTCTCTTTGATAGCTTCTATTTTAGCATACATTTTGTTTGAGGAATATTGTTTTTTTAGAGAGCAGTCCGATAAGATGATCGAACTTAAAGTTCAGTATAAAGATTATTTACGTGCATTTAAAAATATTTTAGAAGACTATGATCGTGTTAAAGAGAGATTAAAGGAGTTAGAGGAATCAAAACAAAAAACCGCTGATGGATTGGAGTCATTGAAAGTGGAGCAACCACTCCCTCCCAGTAACCAGGAATTATCTAGCAAGCCTGATGAATTGGTTCAGCATATAGTTCAACCAACAAAGCAAGTAAAAAAGAAAGTCTCTTCACAAAATTCTGTGTCTAGTATTGGTCGTTTTTTAAGAGGTAAGCGTCATGTAGCAAATCGTGATGCTTTATTTTCTTGGCCCATAGATACATCTAAGTTTTGGATAAGTTCTTTGTTTGGTCCTCGACGATTAAAAAATAAAAAATGGGGATTTCATAGAGGTGTAGATATGTCAGCAATGAGAGGAACGCCTGTTTTGGCAGCAGCTTCGGGTACAATTGTAGAAGCTGGCTGGGCAAAAGGGTTTGGAAAAACAATTGTTGTTGCACATAATCAAAAATATAAAACAAGATATGCGCACCTTGATAAAATTTTGGTTCGCAAGGGGCAAGTTGTTAAAAGGGGCACCTGTATAGGAAAAGTTGGTGATACAGGTTTTGTTGTAAAATCTGGACAAGATGCTTCACATCTTCATTTTGAAGTAAGTGTTGATGGTAAAAAAGTTAATCCATTATATTTGTTGGTGTAAGTAATTGGTGAAAAAGTATTTTGTTTTTTGTTGTTGAGGTAGGAATGTTATTATGAAGAAGCATTATTTTTTTGAATTACATTAAAATTTTTTAAAGGGTGTGGCTAATAAAAAGTTTTCTTGAGAAATAATTATGATTGATGTTAAAAGAGTTTTCTTTCGTTTGTTAATTGCTTTTTCGGCGGCGTTAGTCGCTCTTTTTTTTGTCAAAACATTTTTTTTTGAATTTTGCAATGTCACTACGGGGTCAATGGAAGTAACGTTGTTAGTTGGAGATCGCTTATTAATTGATAAATTCTCACATAATTTTAAATTAAAACGCGGTGCCGTGATTACCTTTGTAGATCCAGAATTTGAATATGCAGATAATTCGTTATTGAGTTTTGTGCAAAGAAATTTTTTGTTGGGACTTGGCCGACCAAATGTATTTTGTAAAAGAGTGATTGGGCTTCCGGGAGATTTTATTTACGGGGTTTTAGATCAAGGTGAACCTAAAATTTTTGTTAACGGTGTTTTACTAAAGGAAAAATATTTAAATACATTTCCGTTGTTGAATATTTGGGTTTGTGATCCAACTAAGGCTGCGGAAATTGTTTCTAAGGTAAGCAAAAAAGATGCTTTTCGGTTAATGCGACATTTTGTCAAAGGTCGTTCATATGATATTTCAAAGCCCTTGAATAAACAGCCTTTTTACCAAATTAATCCGAAATCAATTGTAAGGCTTGATGATGGAGCGCCTTCGATGACATTTCCTAAAATTCCATTAATGAATGTTTTAATGGGGCAGCCGTTAGTTTGTCCTTTTTGGGAAGGATCAGATGTTTTTTGTATTAAACTTAAGTCTGATGAATATTGGGTTATGGGTGATAATAGGTGTGGCAGTTATGATTCACGCGCTTGGGGGCCTGTGAAGAAAAAGTTTATAGTAGGAACTGCTGTGGGCATTATGTGGTCGGCGGATACAGATATGCACTCTTGGTTTTGGAGTTTATTAAATGATCCAATTAAATTTTTACAAAGCATAAGATTGAGTAGAACATTTTCGCGAATTTGTTAAGATAAAAATTCGTTTATTATTTTTTATTTTATAAGGAGATCCAATGGAATTTACATTTGAATGGTTATGGAAAAATATTAAAGAGATTGCATTTTTGCTATTGATTGTTTTTGTAGTGAGAACTGTAATTTTTGGTTTGTATCAAGTACCGTCAGGTTCTATGGAAACTACAATGTTGGTTGGGGAAAGATTTTTAGGAGACAAATTAACATATTATTTTAGATCGCCACAACGCGGTGAAATTGTTGCCTTTAATAAACCTACTTTTAATTATTCTAAAAATCCTGTTGTTAATTGGTTGCAAAATTATGTGTTCATAAATTTGTTTGGTTATGAACTGGGACCTGATAATTTTACAAAACGCGTCATTGGCATACCGCATGATCACATCAAGGGTGTCTTAGAAAATGAAAAGCCGGTTATTTATTTGAATGGCAAAAAATTAGATGAACCATATTTGAATAAATACCCATTGATTAGAATTTACAACACAGATCCTTTGCTTGCAAAAAGTGGTCGATTAAGAGGACGTGATGCTGAAGCGTATGTCTCTTATGATCCAACCATTGCCTGGAAAGATCAGCCTTTTTATAGAATTAATCCATTAAGAATTGTCCGTCCAATGGACATTAGAAGGCCCGGCGAACCATTGCTTGATCAACGCTATCAATATGAATTGGAAATGAAAAAAGCTATGGGACAGGACGAAGATATTAAATTGGACGAATCTAAGGTTAAAGATGTTTTTGAAATTACTTTAGGTGATAATGAATATTGGATGATGGGAGACAATCGACTTGGTAGTAGTGACTGCAGAGATTGGGGTATTCCTGTTAATGGTAAATTGATACATGGAAAAATTATTTTTAGAATTTGGTCTTGTGATAGTAATGAAGGTTGGTGGATTGTTGATTTAATAAAACATCCAATTGATTTTTGGACTAGAATGCGTTGGAGCAGATTTTTTCAAATTATGCATTAATTGCTTTATTATTTGATTTTTAAATGATATTTTTATCAGCGTTTTATATTACTAACCCTTTTTAAAAGGAAGATTCATGAAGTTTTTTAATAAATTTTTACTTGCAACCATGGGCTTGGTTTTACTCCCAGCTTGTTTGGGTTTCTGGGGCAAAAAGGAAGTTTGCAAATCGGATCTTTTGGTGATTTATGTTTTAGATAAAGAAATGTATGACGATGTACATATAAAAGGATCTATACATGTATATTTAGAAGATCTTGAAAGTTTTGCAAAAGGCTTAGATAAAGAACAACAAATTGTTGTTTATTGCAGTAATCCAATGTGCTCTGCAAGTGCTTCTGCGTGGAAGACTTTAAATGATCTTGGATTTAATAATGTTTGGGCTTATGAAGACGGTATGGCTGGTTGGTATCAAGCTGGTCTTCCTTGTGAAGGTCCCGCAACTGAGGATTTCTTAAAGAAACCTATTGAAAAGTCTGAAGAAGAAGGTAAAGAAGCAAGAACAATTAGTACCGAAAAATTAAAAGAAATGATGGACAAATACGTTTATAACAAGTAATTTATATACGTTCTTTGAAAAAATATTCGGCGGCATAGCCAAGTGGTAAGGCATGGGTCTGCAAAACCCTGATCCCCGGTTCAAATCCGGGTGCCGCCTCCAAACAAAAAAATATGCGTGCCGGGGTGGCGAAATTGGTAGACGCAAAGGACTTAAAATCCTTCGGACTTATGTCTGTGCCGGTTCGAGTCCGGCCCCCGGCACCATTTTTTTTATTTAATTTTTAAAATTTTTTATCTATATGCTTGACATTGTGAACATCAATGAATACGTTACCATTCTAAGTACTAGTTTGATTCGTCTTATTCTGCCTATTTGGACAATTAAAGATTCGAGGAAATCTTATGAACAAGGCATTATTAGTAGAACAAATGGCCAAAGCAACCAAGTATCCTAAGACAGTTTGCAAAAATTGCTTAGAGTCTTTTATAAAGACAATTGGTTTAGCTTTAAAGGCAAATAAAGCGGTTGTTTTGACCGGCTTCGGCACTTTCTCAGTTATGAAGAGAAAGAAAAGAACAGGTGTCAACCCTGCAACTGGCCAAAAAATGGAAATTCCTGCAAAGAAAGTTCCAAAGTTCAAGCCAGGTAAAGCATTAAAGGATATGATCTAAGTTCTTTTGAATATTAGAAAAGGCTCGACTTCGGTCGGGCCTTTTTGATGTCTTAAATCTGTTGATTCATGATTGTTTTTTATTTGAAAATAGCTTTTTGAATTTTACGGTTTAATTTGGAAAAATTAATTTTTCTAAAGAATATTGGTTGGCTTTGATTGTTTTAAATTGATCAGTTGCGCAGTAAGTTGAGACTCTTTTGGTTTAATTCTTGAATTATTACTTAAATAAAAGCTATACTCTGAATTATGGTTGAATCTTTTAATTTATAAGGAGAAGTAATGGAACCAAATAATTGGATGGATTCTGGAAAAGGTTGGTTGGATTCACTAAAACAATCTCTTAGTTGGGAACAATTAGAAGCTAAATATGGCATAACTCAAGCTCGATTAATTGAATTTGCGTCATATTTTGGAATTGGTTTTTTTGCCGGGTTTCTTTTTAAAAAATATTTTTTACAAGTTCTTTTTTATGTGCTGTTAATTACGGCAGTTCTTTTTGGTTTGTATTATTTTGATTTAATAACTATTGACTGGACAAAAGTTAAAGCTCTTCTAGGTATTAAAGAAGTATCTGTAGAGGCAACATCAACAGTAGCTAATAAATATTTTGAATGGGCAAAAGCTAATATTGTATTAATAATCAGCGCCTTCTTAGGTTTTATTTTAGGTTTTAAATTGGGTTAATTTTAAAGGATAAACCATGAAAACTACGCTTCCGTTTGTTGAAGGCCTTTCAAAAATTTTACAAAAAAATGGCGCAATCACAGAAAAAATGGCTCGGAAATTGTCTCAAGATTTTAAGGGTGGCGCAAAAGAAAATTTTGATGATTTTCTTTTGAGTGAAGGATTGGTTTCTAGAGAAGATCTTCTTAAGGCCCTTGAAGAATATTTTGAATTACCAGCTTTTGATGCAAAGGGATGTTTTTTTGATCATGATTTAGTCCGTAAATTTCCTAAAGAAGTTATGTTTTCTAAAGGATTTATTCCGTTGGAACGTGATGGAAATATTTTAGTTGTTCTGGCTAGTGATCCTTTAGATGATGATTTATCAGAAATTATTGGTGATTACGTTTCTTATGTTCCTGAATTTAGAGTTGGGATTAAGCAAGACATTATGGACGCTGTCATAGAATATTTTGATACAGCAGACACAGTTGTTTCTGATGATGCACTTGATGAATTTGGTATAGATGATTCTGAATTGGATTCAATAGATAATTACTCAGAAGAAGATGATTTTGATTAATCAAACAGATTTTTCTGCCGTCGATATTGTTGAGCAGATTTTACAAAAAGCTGTAAAAATGGGGGCTTCAGATATTCATCTGGAGCCTTCTTTTAATTTAGATCTTCGTGTTAGGTTCCGTTTAGATGGTGTGCTCCATGACCAAACAAATATTTCTAAAGAGTTTGCGCCAAGGGTTGTTTCTCGTATTAAAGTTTTGTCTAATTTGGATATTGCAAAAAAACGTGTCCCTCAAGATGGTAAATGTTGCTTAAACTGCGCCGCTAAAGATATTGATCTTCGTATTTCTACTTTTCCATGTGTGAATGGAGAAAAGGTTGTTGTTCGACTTTTGGATCGTTCAGAAAATAGGTTAGATCTTGAAGAACTTGGTTTTGAAAAAGGGGTTCTTGAAAAATTTAAAAATTTAATTCAAAAACAAAATGGATTTTTTTTAGTCTCCGGCCCAACCGGTTCTGGAAAAACTACAACCTTATATTCAGCTCTTTCTCGAATTAATTCGCCAGAAAAAAATATTGTTACATTGGAAGATCCTGTTGAATACCGTTTAGATGGAGTCTCACAAGGTCAAATTCACCCAGAATCAGGATTTACTTTTGAATCAGGTATGCGTTCTTTGCTGCGACAAGATCCAGATGTAGTAATGATTGGTGAAATTAGAGACAGGCAAACAGCTAAAATAGCCATAGAAGCTTCTCTTACCGGTCATTTAGTTTTTAGCACTGTGCACACAAATGATGCCACTTCGGTTGTTATGCGTTTGATTGATATGGGTATTGAGCCTTTTTTAATTAACTCATCTCTTACAGGTGTACTTGCCCAGCGTCTTGTTCGTAAAAATTGCATGCACTGCAAAGAAGAAGTTCAATTCTCGGATGATCAAAAACGAATTTTAGAAAACTTAGGTTTAAATTTAACAACAAACTTTGTTGGCAAAGGTTGCGCATCGTGTTTAAAAACCGGCTACAAGGGGCGGATAGGTTTATTTGAGTTACTTACTATTTCAAGCGCCTTAAAATCTTTGATTGTTGATCAACCAATGTACGATGATATTTTTGCCCAAGCAGTTGACAATGGAATGCAAACTTTGCTTGAGTCTGGAATACAGAAAGTAAAAAAGGGCGATGTTTCTTTTTCAGAAGTGTGTCGCGTGTTGTTGTAGTTTTCATTTTTTGAAAAAAGGAAAAAAATGAAGTTTTCAAAATTATTTTTATTATGTTGCATTTTTATAAAAGTTTATTCAAATGAAAATGTTAATGCCATGGTGGAAAAAAATATATCGATATTATCAGAATTAGCTCAAAAGACAGGAAGTACGCCTGTTCAAACGGATGCTGAAAAATTAGCTAAATATATCAAAGATGGTGAAGAATTTAAATCTAAATTGCCAAAAGATAAGCCATACATCCCTAAAAATTTGAGTACATTAAATTACAAAGGTTTTTTGGATGATTTTGCAAAATATAAAACTACAAATCGTGGGTGGCATGGTGGTGATTTGCTAGAGCATTCTATTTGGGTTGCTCAAGTGTTAGACCAGTGGTTTGAAGAAAAATCTCCTTGGGTTGCGGGCCTTTCTGTGCGAGACAGATATTTAATGCAAATTGCCGGTGTTTTGCATGATATTGGAAAGGCTGGTGTAAATCCGGATAAAATGAAAAAATATATAGTTGATAGAGAAGCTGAAAAGGCTTACCGCGGAGGTCATAAAGCATTTATAGATCAGAATAAAGAAATCCAAAAAGTATATTTTCATAACATTGAAGATCATGAAAATATTGGTTTTGATTATTTAATGAATCCAAAAAATAATCCATATTACCTCACAACTGGCGAGCAATTTAATTTCAAAAATTATCTAAAATATTTGAAGTTAAATGATAATGAACAAAAAATTGTTGCGGTATTAGTTGGTTTTCATTATTCATTTGGAATGTTAATGAAAGATTGGGATGATATTGAGTATGGGGAAGAAGCAACTGAACGTTTGGATGGTTTTATTCAAGAGCTTAGTGATCTTGCAAGCAAAGCTAAGACAACATTGACCTTAGAGCTTTTAAAAATGGGAATTGCTTTAAATGCTGCGGATGTAAAAGCTTTTGAAGAAGCTAAGGCTCCAGAAGAAAAAAAAGGTTTATTTATGGAAGTTGCAAAACAATATAAAAAATCGGGTGATCCAGATTATAATAGATATGAAGGTTTTGAATTTCCAACAAAAGGTTTTGATATTCAAAAAGCATTAATTAAGAGATTTAAAGCAATCTATCCGGTGGTTCAAACAATCAAAGAAGGCGGCATGGATGTTGAAGAGCCTGAAGTTTTGTCGGCTCCTTCAAAGAAAATAAAGTTAAATGAAGAAAGTGAGGTGCAGTTTTTTGAAAAACAAAAAACTGAGCGTCAAGAAGAATTAAAAAAATTACCTAAAAATTTTACAGTTGGTTCTAGATTGCGTAGGCAGTTGATTTAAATAATTTAGGTGAATTTATATAAGAATTGGCCACTCATTTTTGAGTGGCCTTTTTTGTTTTTTAGTTTATGCAAATTTTTATGTAAAAATTTTGCATAAAAAATGAAAGTGTATAAAATATGATTAATTTTTAATTATAAAAATCATTGTTTATAAGAAGGATTCTTTGATGAAAAAACTGTTTTTATTTTGTCTGTTGGCACTTTCATTAACTACACAGCAAGCTCATGCTGAGAGTGGTTTGTTGGATTTGATTGGCTTTGTTATACAAATAGGAGAAAAGCGCGCAAGACAGGATCGCAATGAGATTGAACTCATCAAGGCTCTTCCTGAAAACGAGCGTGCTGCCGCAATACAAGAATTAAGAGAAAAACAAGCCGCTCGCAGCAGTAGGGATGTTAAAATTATACTTGGAACAGGCGCTGTTATAGCAGTAGGAATTGGCGCCTTGCTAATATTTGTATCTTCTTCCAAATAATTGAATTTAATTTGGTATAAAAAAGGACCGGGAGAATCCCGGTCCTTTTTTATACCAATGTTTTTTAGATAAAAATTGTAGTAAAAAATTATTGAGAAATTGACGATATTATGATTTTTTTGAAGATTTTAGAACAAATTGGCCGCAACCGCCAGCAACGTCTGTTGCGGAGCTTCGTCGGACAGTTGTCATAATACCATGCTGAATTAAATAGGTTGCAAATTTATTTATCGAATCCTCAGTAGATGGTTGCGCATCAAGAGAAGGAATTGGGTTATATGGAATTAAATTAAATTTAACTTTAAGCCCGTGCAAAAGTTTTATCAACTCCTTTGCATGTTCTATTTGGTCATTAATACCTTGCAGCATGATATATTCTATCAAAATCTCTTCGCCAGTTTTGCTTTGCAACTCTTTGAGCGCAGGAATTAAGACTGAGAGAGGATACTTGCGATTTATCGGCATATACTGTGAACGCAATTCATCGTTGGGAAAGTGTAACGAAACAGCCAACTTCACTCGGTATGTAGTCAATAAATCAACCAAGTTATCAACAACTCCTGCCGTTGATAGTGTAATTCGTTTACGTGAATAGTTAAAACCATCCGGACTTAATAATGCTTCAAGAGTTATTTTTATTGCTTCGAGATTAAGCAGTGGTTCACCCATCCCCATAAATACCATATTAGTAATTTTTTCGGCAATGCCATGGTCTTTTAGGTAATTATTACATAAAATAACTTGTCCAATAATTTCTGATGGCGTTAATTTACGAATAAATCCAATTTCATTACCTGTGGCGCAAAATTTACACTTGAGTGGACATCCAACCATGCACGAAACGCATATTGTTACTCGATTTTTTGGAAGCATTAGAAGCGCCTCAATCAAACGACAATCATTTGCTTTTAATAAAAATTTATATGAACCATCGGCTTGTGATTTTACAACATCAACAATTTCGGGAAGTTTAATGAAAAAATCCTGCTGCAATTGTTGACGTAGAGTGACCGAAAGATTGCTCATTGCATCAATGTTAAATACTTGATGTTTGAACAACCAGGAATAGACCTGCTGTGCGCGATATTCTGGCTGTTCAATTGATTTCATATACTCTTTGAGTTGATCCAGTGAAAGATCTAATAAATTGCGTTGTTCCATTGTTTTTATTCCTAATATTCAATATTGTGTCACTCGCAATATGCTTTTGCCGATTATGAAGAGTCTTAAGAGGATGCCCCGAGTCTTCTCCAGAATATTAAACTTTCGCTTCCAGGGCAAGAGTCATTTAATTATATACATATAAATATTCGCCGCCCTTTGCCGGATGTCTTTCTTTTTGTTAAACTTTTACTTTGTTTTTATTCTTGATTGGTGGCTTTATGAATTTATTAAATCTTAAAAAATTTTTAATTAAATGTGGCGAAAAAATCATTTTGCAAAAAAGTGATTTGGAAATACTCCCAGGGCAAAGAATTGCCTTGATTGGTGCGAATGGTTCGGGTAAAACTTCTTTAGCTTTGGCTCTGGCAGGCCACCCTAAATATGTAATTGTTGCGGATGAATTTAAATTGTTTGGTCAAAATGCGCAAGAATTAAAACCGTCAGATCGAGCATGCCTTGGTTTGTTTGTTTCTTTTCAAAATCCTTGTGAAATTCCAGGACTTTCTCTTTATGATTTTTTGCGTGAAGCCCACAAAGCCAAAACGGGGCATTGCATTCCTATTACAGATTTTAGAGAGCTTGTAAATTCATCGATGGAATTATTAGGTTTAGATTCTAAATTTTTGTATCGAGATTTGAATGTTGGCTTTTCGGGCGGCGAAAAGAAGAAACTTGAGTTGCTTCAATTGCTTGTTTTGCAGCCGCGATTTGCAATCTTGGATGAAATTGATTCTGGTTTGGATATTCAGTCTAAAGATTTAATTAAAAAAGTTATTGAAAAAAGATCAGCGGATTATCCTGATTTTACTGTTCTTTTAATTTCTCATGATATGGGTTTATGTGAGAGTTTGAATTTGGATTTTGTTTACAGGATTAATAATGGAGTTGTTGAAGGTCATTTTAGTTGGCATGAACAAAAACGGATTACGCATGAAATTTAAAAAAGGCCTGAATCAAGAAATAGTTAAAAAAATTTCAGAAAGCAAAAACGAACCTGATTGGATGTTGGAATTTCGTTTAAGAGCTTTAGATGTTTTTGAAAAATTGCCCATGCCATCTTTTGGTCCGGATCTCTCTTTAATGGATGTTCAAAATCTTTATTATTTTGTAAAACCTATTGAAATGAAAAAAAATTGGGAAGATGTCCCAGATGTGCTTAAAAAAACTTTTGAAAAGATTGGTGTCCCTCAAGCAGAAAGAAGATTTTTGGCAGGGACTATTTCGCAGGTCGAGTCAGAGGCTTTTTATAAAAGTTTGCAAAGTAAATGGAAAAATAGTGGGGTTGTTTTTTTAGATACTGATGCAGCATTAAAGGAATATCCAGATCTTTTTAAACAATATTTTTCAACTCTTATTTCTTCAACAGATAATAAATTTGCGGCACTTAATTGCGCTGTTTGGAGTGGTGGAAGTTTTTTATATGTTCCTAAGGGCATCGCGGTAGAGCTTCCAGTTCAGGCTTATTTTAGAATGGAAACTCCAAATTTTGGTCAATTTGAACGAACGTTAATTATTGTAGAAGAAGGCGCCAAAGTTCATTATGTAGAAGGTTGCAGTGCTCCTGTAGGCAGAAATAGTTCTTTGCATTGTGGCGTGGTGGAAGTTTTTGCTAATAAAAATTCAACTGTGCGATATACCACTATTCAAAATTGGTCAAAAAATGTTTACAACCTTGTAACCAAAAGGGCATTGGCAAAAGAAGGTGCAAAAATTGAATGGATTGATGGAAACTTTGGAAGCAATGTTACAATGAAATATCCTGGTGTGATTTTAGAAGGTGATAATTCTAAAACGGAAATTATCTCTGTTGCCCTTGCATCTTCAGGTCAGCACCAAGATGTTGGTGCCAATGTTATTCACAAGGGAAAAAGTACAACTTCAAATATTCATTCAAAAACAATTTGTAAAGATTTTAGTAAGGCTACTTTTCGTGGCTGGACCAAAATTGAAAATGGTGCAGAAAATGCCAAGTCAAGGTCTAAATGCGACACAATAATTTTAGGCGAAAATATTCAGGTAGATTCTTTTCCGGATGTTTTTGTGCAAGAAAATTCTGCAGACGTGGGGCATGAGGCCTCAATTTCTTATTTAGATGAGTTACAACTTCTTTATTTGACTTCGCGTGGAATTTCTTTGCAAAATGCCTCGGCTTTGCTTGTTAATGGTTTTTTTGATTCTTTTGTAAAAGAGCTTCCAATGGAATATGCAGTTGAAATTAATAGGCTTGTTGCTATGGAGATGGAGGATTCTATTGGATGAAGCTGTCTAAGATAGTTGTTAAATCAAACGAAGTTCTTAATTTGAATCTGGAAGTTTTTGAAAATACAGAATTTATTTTAGAGTTAGATTCAAATGCTGTTGTGGAAGGTAGAATTAATTTTGTTGGGATGGAAAATTTAAACTTTAAATTTATTTGCAAGGTGCTTGGCTTGAATGCCAAATTAGATTTGGTTGGCTTATATGATTTAAAAAAAAATGAATCCTTAAATGTTGATTTGATCCAGGTCCATAGCGCAAAGAATAGTAAAAGTTCTGTTATTTTTAAGGGGATATTGCAAGATCAAGCGCAGATTAAATTTAATGGCTGCATGGATGTTCAAAAAAACTGTTCTGGTTGTGAGTTAGTTCAATCAAATAAAAATTTGCTGGTTAATGGTGGAAAGGCTATTTGTTCGTGTCCTTCCATGAAAATTTTGACTAAAGATGTGAAATGTTCGCATTCGATTGAAATAGGCCAAATAGATGAAGAACAGCTTTTCTTTTTACAATGTCGAGGATTAAACGATGAAAAAGCAAATGATGTTTTAAAAAAATCTTTCTTATTTTAGATTTCTGGCATAGGGATGATCATATGGTAGGTAGTTGGGCGATAAAAGATTTGGCCTGTTGATTCCATTATTAGGTGCTCCATTTATTGGAATTACAACAACAGAAGAAGATTGTCGGCGGAATGAAGATTGTCTTCTAAAAGATGGTCGTCTGCTTCCTTCTGAATAACTATTTCTTGGGTAACTAGCAGATCTTTCATCTTTGAATGGAAAAGAATCAGATAGTGTTTCATCTGTACCATCGCTTGAGTTAATACGGATACCTCGATTTGGTGGAGGTGGTGTGTCTTCTTCATTTTCCTTAGGTATAAAAATAGCAAGGCCTGTTAAAACTACTATTATTAATAAAAGTGTTCCTGCCACAATTAATCGAGCTTGTTTACTTTTTTCTAAACTATTTATGTGGGCATATGCGCCATTTGGTAAATTGTATCCACCATCTTGATCGCCTACAATAATCATATCTTTTGCATTTTTAGATTTAAGTTTTTGTTTGGTTGTTGTTTCACCTCCTATGAGTTGGGGGAGTGATAGGAAGGTGATAATTAGTAATAATTTTTTCATAATTATATTCCTTCTTTAGATTATTTAAAAAATGTTACATAAAAATGGTATATAGATTCAAATGTTTTGTTATATTGATGGATTTTTTTCTTTCCATTAAACATTTTTATTGCATTTTTTTTAACTGAAATGTGATATTTTAGAGAAAACTATCAAAACAAGGAAAAAAAGATGAAAAATATCAAGGATCACTTTCCGATTTTTAAGAATAAAAAAAACTTTATATATTTAGATAGCGCAGCAACGTCACAAAAACCTCAAGTTGTTATTGATTCAATTGTTGATTTTTTTTCAAAATTTAATGCCAATATTCATAGGGGAATTCATGAGCTTGGAGAAGACGCCACAAGAATGTATGAAGCTTCTCGAGAAAAAGTGGCCAATTTTATTGGTTCGCCTAATTCGAAAAATATTGTTTTTACTAAAGGGGCAACAGAAGGAATTAATTTAGTTGCAAGTGCTTGGGGTGAACAGAATATTCAAAAGGGTGACGAAATTCTCCTTACTTATTTAGAGCACCATTCAAATTTGATTCCATGGCTTGAATTAGCTAAAAAGAAAGGGGCCTTTGTTAAATATGTTCCAATAAATGCAGATGGAACATTGGATATGTCTACATTAGGTTCTTTGGTAAGTTCAAAAACAAAATTAGTTGCTGTTACTCACATTTCAAATGCAATTGGAACAGAAGTAGCTATTCAAAAATTTGTTGAAGAGGCACATTCTGTTGGGGCAAAGATTCTAATTGATGCCTGTCAGTCAGTGCCGCATCAAAAATTGGATGTTGAAACTTTAGATTGTGATTTTTTAGTATTTTCCGGCCATAAGATGCTGGCTTCAACAGGAATTGGTGTTTTATATCTTAGTAATAGTGTTTTAAATGAAATGTCTCCTTATCAATATGGAGGGGGAATGGTGTGCTCAATTGAAAAGGATAAATTTATTTGGCAGGCAGCACCCCATAAATTTGAAGCAGGAACGCCGCCGATAGCAGAAGTGATATCTTTAGGAGCTGCTATTGATTTCCTTTCTCAATTTTTAAAAAATGATGTTTTGCGTGTTAATGAAGCTGGCCTTGTGAAGAGTTTGATTGAAGGGTTGCAGTCTATTGGGGGTATTAAGGTTTATGGTCCTATAGATGAATTAAAAAAAACCGGTCATTTAGTAAGTTTTTGCGTTGAAGGTATTCATGCACATGATGTGGCCGCTTATCTTAGTTCAAAAGGCATATCTGTGCGGGCCGGCAATCATTGTGCGCAGCCTTTGTTTAAAAAGTTAGAGCTAGAAGCTTCTGTTCGAGCCAGTTTTTATCTTTATAATACTCAAAAAGACGTTGATAGCTTGCTTAATGCTCTTAATTCTTTAAAAAAGGAGTTTTAAATGATTTTTAGCTATAAGTTTTGGCTGATTTTTATGCTGGTGGGGTGGGATTTTTCTTTGATGGCCTCAGAGAAACAAACACCGGAAGCTTCAGAAGAAGAAGAGTTTTCAGATCATTTTGCAATTTTTAACGATCATCAGTCGGTTTGTGTAAATGATAGAGAAAGGCTTTCTGCGTTAATAAGTGAAATGGCAAAGCTAGTAAAATTGTGTTTGCCTCTCGTTCCCAAAAACAAGCTGAAACAATGGAAGTTAAAATTAAATAATATGCGCAGACTTGTGACTGATGGTTATTTTTCGGATTTTAGCTTTGAATGTATAAGCAGGGAGCTTTTAAATTTAACATTAGAAATTGGTCTCTTTTTGGAAGGATTGCCTAAGTTGGGGCATGTTTTGGATGGAGATACTGATTTTAGGGTCGATTCAGTTGGAAGTTTGCCTGAATTGGAGCAAGTTGTGTTAAATGAGGATGGGACTCAAAGCATTGTATCCGATCCAGTTGGCTCTGAAAAATTGTCAAATTTTGATCTCAATAGTCAAAAAATAGCGGATTTAAGGAAAAAAATAGAAAAACTTTCAAATCGTAAAGTTGCTTGTAGATCAGTTAAATAAACAGTCTTGGGCTTAAAAACTTAATGTTTTTGCTGAGGGTTGTTGACATAAAGTTCTATTTGAAATACAATATTAGTAATCCTTTTTGGATTGGGGAATGTGGAGGTTTGGCTCAAAGACTTGATCTTGCGAGCCACTCCCTTTTTTTTTGTGTCATTTTTAGGTACTATTAACAAACTTGTTTTGTTGGGGTTAAGTTAAATTAAGTACTTACCCAATGAGGGCCTAGGTTAATTTCATGGCCTAAGTTTTTAATTTTAACCGGAGAGTGGCATGTTCTTAAAAAAATATTCTAAATTATTTATCGTTATCGGTCTGGTTGCGGCCTTAATAACTTTAAAATTGGTTATGCCATCCGAATGGTTTTCTATTGGATCTTTAAAGGCAAATTCTGGCTTTCTTCAACATTGGGTTAATCAGCATTATTTTTATTCCGTTTTGTGTTTTATATTCGCTTGTGCATTGATGGTTTATTCAACATTGCCGTTCATTGTTTTTTTGGCTGTAGCAGGAGGTTTCCTTTTTGGGGCTGTTCCTGGATATATTTATTCAAACATTGGCGGAACTTTGGGTGCAAGTTTTTCGTTTCTTACATTTAGATATTTGGTTAGCGAGGCTATGCGTATAAAGTACAAAAATAAATTGGCTTGGCTTAGCAAACAATTTGAATCTAAAGGTGTTTTTTATCTTGTATTTTTGAATGTTATTACCATTACGCCATTTTTCTTGGTTAATTTTTTATCTGCGCTTTCTAAAATATCTTTATGGAATTTTGTTTGGGCAACCGCTGTTGGTATGACGCCAAGTTTGTTGCTTTATAGTTTTGCAGGTAAACAATTACATAATATTAATAATTTTTCAGATATTTTTTCATTACAAATGATTTTAATTTTAGCTTTTTTGGGATTGATTTGTTTAATTCCAATTTTTTGGAAACAAGATTCGGAATCAAAAAATTAGTGTTTTTAGTTTTGTTGTTAATTTATTAAGTGTCTCTTTGAGTTGTTTTAACTTTTCTTGAAGAACATTTAGTTCATTGGACTTAATATCAACTGTTTGTATACCAATTGCATTTTCTACTTTATTAATCCACTCTTTGGTGGTTTCATCACTATCTTTTTTTAGTTTATTTAGTATTTCAATAAGGGAATGTTCTGAATTTGGGGTGGTGAGGTTATCTATTTTTATGGTTTCATTGTTTTGATTAAGCAGCAAATTGTACGTAACAATAGATTCATCTTTATAGCTTCCAAATAACCAAAATGAAGCATCAGTTTCTTTGTTTTTTAAAATAAATTGTGCATTGTCAGGAGACATTAATCCATCGGGTTGTCCATGGATAAAAACATTTGTCCCTTTAAGGGTGTCGGATGCTATATCAAGGGGCTTAATATTTTTGATTTCGAATATTCCCATGTTGACGTTTTGGCTCCAGTTACCAAAGTTTTCTTGTTTATTAAGAATATATTTGGCCACCCATGGGTGAAATCTGATGTTTAGATGGTTTGTGTATGGCATAAGTGGTGTGTAAATTAAAAAGAAACATTTGGTCTTTTCAGTGATTGAATTTGTTAGGCTGGAAGGTGAAATTAGCTTTGCTATTTCCGGTGAAATTTCGATTATGATTTTAACGTTGTAACCTGGGAACTGGTTATATTCAACTAATGCTGGCAATCCCCATGTTGTGCTTATCATATTATTTTCAAGAGAAATGTTTTTAAATTTGTCTTTTTTACTAAAAGAAAACACAAATTGATCATTATTTAGCTTTTCTTTTGTTGTGTGCCATTCAGAAGAATAGATTAAACTTGAGCTTAAAATCCCTATTAACAATAGAATGACTTTCATTACTTCTCCTTTTTTTGAGTTTTATGATTAGTTTTTTTTAAAATCCGGATTTTTTTACTCTGTTGCTACTTGTTCTTGATCGGCTTTGGCCGGGTTTGCTTGAACCGGGTCTTTCTGATCTAGATCTGTTTGATCTAGGTTTAGAATCTGAATCTCTTGATTCTGAGTATCTTGAAGCAGGTCTATCTGACCTAAATTCTGATGATCTGTTTTCAGAAGATCTTGAATCTGAATCGCCTGAATCTGAATATCTAGGTTTTCTGAATTCTGAATCGCCGGATTCAAATCTATCTGATCTAGGTTTTCTAAAATCTGGTCTACTTGATCCGTATCTTGAAGCAGGTCTATCTGACCTATTTCTTCTGTAATCAGGTTTTCTCTTGAATCTGAATCGCCTGAATCTGAATATCTAGGCTTTCTGTATTCTGAATCATTTGATTCAAATCTATCTGATCTAGATTTTCTAAAATCTGGTCTGCTTGATCCGTACCTTGAAGCAGGTCTATCTGACCTATTTCTTCTGTAATCAGGTTTTCTAAATTCTGAAGATTTTAACCGCGAAGGTTTTGAATCTGAGTCTCTTGAACCAAAATCACTAAAGTCCGGAAGGTCAGTTTCTATATAGTTTTCTTCATTTTGTCCTGTGGCTTTTATCCACTTCTTTTCATTTAGTTCTTGATCTTTTAGATATTCTTGTTGATTGCGCTTAGGTTTATTAAAACTGCCTGGTTTTGTAGAACAACAACCCGAAGAACAATTTTGAAGTTTTGTTTCTTTGGTTGTTTCATTTCTGCGTTCTAGTTCTAACTTGGCTTTTTTTGCTTTAATAATATTAGAAATCTTTTTAGGGATTGGTGTTTCTTTACTTGCGTAGCTTTGCTTTTTCAATTCGTCGACCTCTTGTCCAGTTAATCTTCTCCATTTGCCCACTTCTAAATCCTGTGTTTTTAAAAACGCATATTGAGTGCGTTCTAATTTATCTACAAAGTATCCAAAATGTTCAAACATTCTTCTTACAATTCTGTTTCTTCCGCTGTGCAGTTCAACTAATACGTGGGAACTTGGGGCATGGCCTAAAAGTTTAATGTTATCGGGTTTAATTGGTCCATCAACTAATACAACGCCTTTTTTGAATTCTTGGAGGTGAGATTCTTCTAATGGCTTATGTAAAGTTGCGATATAAACTTTTTTAATGTTGTATTTTGGGTGTGCCAGCCTTTGAGTTAATTCACCATCATTGGTCATGATTATTAGGCCAGTCGTATCCATATCTAGTCGACCAACAGGGTATATTCGTTCTTTGGTCGCCCCTTCAACTAGATCGGTAACGTTTTTTCGGCCAGTTTCATCATTCAACGTGCATAAGTAACCTTTTGGTTTGTTGAGCAGGATATAAACTTTTTTGCTGTTTTTAATAAGTTTATTGTTATATTTAACAGCATCTTTTTCTATTATTCTGTGAGCCGGATTTGTGATTTTTTGCCCATTAACTGTGACTAAGCCTTCTTTGATGAACTTTTCAGCGTTTCTTCTGGAACAGATGCCTGCATCGGCTAGAAATTTATTCAGGGCGACGCCTTTTTCGCCCTGATTGATATTATTTGAATTCATGTGTTTCTTTAGCTTTTTTGAAGTGATGTCAATTTTAACAGTGTTAAGTATACAGCTTTTTTGAGCTTTATCTACAAACTTAATCTTGTATCTTCATTTTATAATATTTTTATAGATCGCCTGTTGCCTCTGTGTTTAAAGTTTCTAAGGATGGAAGATCAGAATTCTTGGGTTTGAACGCTGTAGGCCTTTGGGGTGCCTCTTTGCTTTGGATCTTTGTTAATATATCTAATATTCTGTCATTTTGTGCCTGAGTTTCTTCTAGTTTGTTTAATGTGGCTTGAGCTATTATGTCACGCTCCCTTTGATTCAATCTTTCTTTTATTTTTTTAATCATATCTCTGGGTTGCTGAGCTATTTTATGGGCGCCTACAGCAACACCTATTGTTGCCGCAATAATTGCAGGAAGACTAGTAGCTGCAATTATTGGGATGCAAAAACGATTTGGCTGTGAAATTTTAGTATAAAGTTTAGGTAGAAGTTTTTCAGATTCTCCCAAGCATATAATTTGTGCAATCATTGTATCTTCTTTAAAAAAAGTAAAAAAACAATTGTTGGAATCTTTTTTACATGTTAGATCGGTTGAATCAGAATTATTTAAACTGTCGGCTATATCCATTAGATTTATATGTTCATTTTGTTTTAAAATTATTATTATGCCTGAATCATCGTTATATATTAAACAGAGCCCATTTTCATCAAGTTTGTGGAGCATTGGTGTGCTAATGTCCCCTTTTTTGTGTCTTGTGGGTAAATATTCAGGATCATTATCCATTGCGGCAGGCATATTAGGTGTTTGGGGCCAACTTTGTAAACTTTTTACGCGTTTAATTGTTGTTGGGCTTCCTGGTACATTATCCATTGCCCAATGGGCAGGATTTGGTGTTTCGGGTTCTGACATGCTTTGACTTCCGGGTGAACTTGGTGGTGTTTTTTCGGTATCGTGTAAACTTGCGGATAAATTTATGGTTGTCATGACTAAATAAGCAAGCAGTAATATTTTTTTCATAAGTTACTCCTTATTTGGGGTTGAAATATTTAATTTTCTTAAATTTAAAATGTTTAATATTTCTGAAATTTTGAATTGGGATTCCTTTGTAATGCCTCGCCATGTACAGATTTCTATAAGAACCGCAATTAAGGTATTTTCTGTTGTAATTTGTTCTGTGGTGTTTTTATAAAGCATATCGATTATTGCGTTTAAGGCTTTGTCAGGACTAGTTTTTTGGCTGATGGATCGATATAATTGCATTTCTTCGCAACAGTGCAATGTTAATCCTGTTGTTATTGCGTATATTAGAGTAGTCATTTTTAATATTTTTGTTTTATTCATTTTGTTCTCTTTCCCCTTAGATTTTAAATTAAAACTTGTTGCATGTTATTTGATTTATTGCTGTTAAGTCTATAATTTGAATAATAGATTGATTTAAGCCTTTTAAAGTAAGGGGAATGCATGTATAAACAAGAACTTTTAGATCACTATAAAAATCCACAAAATTATGGGAGTTTAAAATCACCCGATTTTATAGTTGAAAATGTAAATCCATCTTGCGGTGATGAGGTAAAAATTGAGGCTAAAATTATAAATGATGTTTTGCATGACATTAAATTTTCAGGTCGAGGTTGTGTAATCAGTCAAGCGGCGGCATCTATGCTAACTGAGCAAGTTAAAGGTAAAAATACGCAAGAAATTTTAGATCTTGACATCGACTTTGTGCGTAATTTAATTGATCTTGATTTGGGGCCAACGAGAATGCGTTGTGCAATGCTGGCGCTTGAAGCTTTAAAAAAGGGTTTAACAGATTATTTGGGTTCTAGCTCAAAATAAAAAAGGTAGTAATGTTAAATCATTTAAAAACTCTAAAAGAGCTTGAGCGAGTTTCTGATAAATTGTTTCCAGATGTTTCAGGCGAAATAAATTTAGCCAAGGAGCTTTGGAATGAAATTTCAAATGATCCTACGTTTATTCATCAAGCACGCGCTGCAAAATCACCTTGGAATATACCATATTGGCAAGGAGGACTTTCAGATAAATTCGTGGTTGATTCATTGCAAAAATATAAAGTATTAGCTGTCGATGGTTCTCAAATATATCCTGACCGTCATCAGGGTGTTGCTTGTTATTTAATAAACGTGGGAATCGTTTTTCTAGATTATTTTTCGGGATTAAGTTCTGTGAAATTAGATTCAGAGCCATTTGTTTTTGTGGCAGGAGATGGTTTAATTTCTGAGTTTGAATTTTCGATGGATCTTGTAAATTGTCATCGTCAAGAATTTGAATTTAAATTTGGATGCGATTTTTGTAAAAAAATGGAAATAATAGATTTTCCATTTTTGTTTTTATTTGATGGTTCATTAATTTTTTGGCATTTGGATTCTAAAGAACATAAGATTAAAGAATATTTCTTAAGTAGTTATTTAAATAAATTAGAAAAATTGTATGAAAAAAAGATTTTAAATGCTGGATATATTAGTTTTCCCAAAAGTAAAGATTTGGTTAATTTATTACGCTTGAAAGTGTGTAATTTTCAGCCGAATGTTAATGATAATTATCATGTTTTTGATCGTATGACGGATGCTGTGATTATAAAATTTTTTTTACCGCCATTTAAACGTTCGATTGTTTTCCAAAATAATTCAAAAATATCGGAAGAATATCCAGATCATTTGCGTCCATATTTTTTTTATTTGAATGTGGAAGAAGAAATAGCTCGTATAGAAATTCCAAAGTGGATAGCAGATGATTTGCAATTGGTTGATCAGGTTGCAAAAATTGTCGTTGATCAAGTAAAAAAGGGTGATGGTTACCCAATTTCTATTGCCGAATCTCATGAACAGGCAGTTGTAAAGAGTCAAGATCGTAATTTTTTTTATGATATGATTTTTAAACAAGGAATAAAGCAAGATCGAATGTTTGTGGGTTCAAGAAAAAGTTTTCGCAAAAAAAATGCCGGATTTTAATTCCGGCATTTTTTTAATTTGATTTTTAGTCACGGTCCCAAAAGCGAGTTGCTTCATTGGTTGGTTTATTGGTTAGCTTATTTTCTTCAAATGATCCTGCGGGTGTTGATTCCTGACTAGATTCTGGACTTTTGACATTATTATTTTTAGCCCAATCCTTTCCATGAAGTAATACTGCCAATTGAGAAGATATAGATTGTGTTGGTATTGTTATGGGATAAACTTTTGAAGTTTCAGGTTGTCCGCTTTGTTTTTCAGATCCAAATATAAATTGAGAAAAATTTAAGCTGAAAAAAGTTATTAATAAAAATTTGTTCATAAAACCCTTTAAATTGTTTTTGTTTTGTTTAAATGTTTGGGTTGGAGGTTAAACATTTCTGTATTTTTGTCAATTCGCTTTTGCTTTAGCCTAAAAACTTTTTAAAAAAACCCATGATGCTTCCGCCATCATTTTCAACCTTAGTTCCGATTAAATCGGAATATTTTTTTATGGCTTCTTTTGCTTCAGGTGTTAATTTTTTTGGGATATCACATTCTGTGATTACAACTAAATTTCCTTTTACATTTATGTTGCGTAAGCTTGTAAAGCCCTTGTCTTTTATGATAATTCGTTCCCCAACAGGACAACCTTTTGGAATTTTGATTGTTTCTTTGCTTTCATCGATATTTTCAATTTCTATGTTAGAACCTAAAACTAATTGAGGGTATGTTAGAAGAACTTTGCATTCAATATCATTACCAACACGTTTGAATTTTGGGTTTTCAAGGATTTGAACTTTTAAATATAAGTCGCCAGTTTTGCCTCCAAATATTCCAGCATCGCCTTTGCCAGGTATTTTTAAATCAACACCGTCAACAATGCCTTTTGGAATATTTACAGTAAACTTTTCAAATTTTTGAATTCTAGTTTGGCCATGACATTTGCCGCATGGATTTGGTATAAAAAACCCTTGGCCATTACAAGATCCACAAGTTTGACTAAATGCAAAGAATCCTTGGCTTTTATGGATTTGGCCAGTTCCTTCGCAAGTTGTACATTCTTGAATGCTTGAGCCTTTGGCTGTTCCTTTACCTAAACACTCGTTACATTCCACAAAATGGGTGTATCCAATTTCTTTTTTTGTACCTAAAAAGGATTCTTTTAGTGAAATTTGGATATCTTTTGCTAAATCATGTCCTTGTTTTGGAGTTGGTGCTCCTTTTTTACGACGAGTTTTTTTTACCCCACCGCCAAAAATATCTCCAAAAATATCTCCAAAATTTTCAAAAATATCATCCATGTTCATGCCTTGAGCATTAAAGCCACCAAAGCCTCCATTTCCACCGCCAAAACCTTGTGCTCCAGCATGACCGAATTGGTCGTAATTTTTACGTTTTTGTTGATCAGAAAGAATTTCATAGGCTTCTGCAGCCTCTTTAAATTTTTCTTCTGCAGTATTATCTCCAGGATTTTTATCTGGGTGATATTTTATAGCAAGTTTTCTGTAAGCTTTTTTGATTTCATCTTGGGTTGCCGTTTTTGAGACACCTAAGATGTCATAATAATCTCTCTTATTCATACATCTTCTTTGTTTTTAAAATTAATCTATTTTGGGAAATTCGCTTTAATATGTTGTTTAGTATAGCATGTTTTTCTGGGTGAAGTAAGTTTTTATGTTTTTGTTGAATTGCTTCCATTGATGCCCCTTTTGGATAATGTTTTTTTATATTGAGCTTTGAAATGGCAAAAAACAGAGGGCGCGGGCTTGTAGAGCCTTAAAGATGCCTTTTTAGTTGAGCTGTTGATTTAAATTTTGCTTGTGTTAATATGTCTATATGTATTTTTTTAGTCTAAATATTATTTAATTAAATGGAGAAAATCTATGTTAAAGAAAGTTCTTTTTTCGATGCTTGTTTTGGGTGTTTTGAACTTAAATGGCTCCTTAAGAGAGCCAGGCAGACGTGTAGCTGGTCCAGGCCAATTTGTGGCCAGGCCAGGCAGATCTGCGGCTTTGGCGGCAAAGGTATTAAGGCGTGGTCCTAATCCTTTGCATAACCAAGCTCCAAGACAACATCAGCCCGCACCAGTTGTTGTAAACAATGCAAAGAAAAAGTTGTCTTTTCAAGAAGTGGAACCGCTTCGTGAAAATAATCAAATCATGAATCAAGCACTTCTTGTTGAATCTGATTCTATTAAAGTTACTCGTGCAAGTTTTAATGTAACGCCTTCCACAAGTATTGATTTGAAAATAGATCAAAGTTTCAATTTAGAATTAGCTGAAGAACTAGAAGAATATGCAACATTATTATTCAATGCATTTAAAAGTCGAAAATTAGAACCGGATGAGTTAGTTAATTTTGAAAAAAAACACCCAGTCGTTCAATTATTCAAGAATGGCTATGATGTAAATAAGATTTGCGATTTTTATAATTTTAGTCCTAAGAGCGATATTTTAGCTAGGTTTTATATGGCTCATTTTAAAGCGATGTGCCGCACCATAGAGCAGGTTGATCCTCGACTTACATTTGAATTGGCTTATTTGTTTACTTTGAGGGCCAGAGCTGAACTTGTTCTTAAGATTGCAAATTTGCTTAAATGCAGGATTGCTTAAATAATTTTTGATATTTAAGTTTAGAAGAGGCTGCCGAATTGGCAGCCTCTTTTTTGTCACATTAATTCTTTTAATTTATTGCAATTTGCGCTTGAATGCCTTAAATCGCCAGGTCTATCTATACCCGTTTTAATTGTTCCTGTAAAATGTGGAAAATCTTTTTTTAATGTGTCGATTAATTCAAGGAGGGTTATGCTTTTGCCCGTGGCCACGTTAAAGATTTCACCACCCATTTTTTCTTTAGGTAGCATCGCTGCTTTTAAGTTTGCTTCTACAACTTGTTCTACAGGAATAAAATCTCTTGTTTGCAGGCCATCTCCAAAAATGTTGATGTCTTGATTATTGATCATGCAATCTTTGAATTTGGCAACAACAGCTGCATAAGAACCCTTTGGATTTTGATTTGGGCCAAAAACATTAAAGTATCGTAAGCAAACAGTCTTTAAATTAGTATTGATCGCAAATTGTTTACATAAAATTTCACCAATTAACTTTGAAGCCCCATATGGAGATTCCGGATTAGGCATCATATTTTCATGACAGGCTTCGGTTTGTTTGCCATAAACAGCTGAAGATGAAGAGAATATAAAACTTTCAACACCGGTCAAATTTGCGGCCTCTAATAGATTAAATGTTCCATCGACGTTGTTCTCATGGCATTCTCTTGGTTTTTCAACTGATTCGGGGACAGAAACTAGAGCTGCCAAATGGAAAATGACATGTTTGTTTTGAGCCGCTTGCAGACAAGTTTTTTTGCAGCGTACATCGCCTTTGATAAATTCAATTTTGTCTTGTATTTCTTTTAAATTATTTAAGTTTCCTGAAGAAAGATTGTCTAAAACAGTAACCTTTGCATCAAGAGAGACTAATTTTTTGCAAATTGTAGAGCCAATAAATCCAGCCCCACCTGAAACCAATATCGATTTATTTTTATAAAATTTGTTCATTATGCCTCTTTTTTTGCAGGTTGTTTGAAAGTTGAAAGATTAATTTACTTGTTGATTCTCTTCCATCTAGAATTGCTTCTTGCATGCTTGAATATTTCCAGGCACCGTATCGGCCAGTAGAAATGATATTTTGTGTTTCTAGAGTTGAAAGGATTTTTTCAAGATTGTTATCTCGCCATTCATCATAAATAACGTAAGCGTGTTTTAATGTGAGAATGTTTTCTGTTGTTATTTCGTGATTATTTATCTTAAGAGTTTTTTTTATGGAATCCAAAGCTGTTGTTAATTGTTCTTTTTGAAAGTCTGTGTTTTTATTTAAAAAGGAGATTTCTCCATACATTGAACTACAATTTTTTGGTGCCATTGAGTCTGAAAAATTATGTGGAAAACCTGCGCGATAAAATGGGTATTTAATTTCTGGATAGTAAATCCAATGTTTTTCAGAAAGATTTGGATGATTCACACCTATATTAAAATTTAAGACGGTGTTGCATAAAAGTTTATTTGCAGCTTTAACAAGTTCTTTATTTTGAGTTTGTTTTAAAAAAATGTCTAAAGGTATTGTTGAAATTGTTTTGTTAAAGCTTTCTACATGACCATTTTTAAATGTGATTTTTTTGTTTTTAAGATCAATTGTCTTTGATTCAAAATTTGTTTGAATTGGATTTCTTAGTTTGCTGGATATTTTTTTTATTAAAAAATTAATTCCACCTGCTTTGGGGTAATGGAATTTGCAATTATATCCAATTTCTTGATCTATCGGTTTTTTAATTGATCCTGTAATTATGTCTTCTAAACTTGTGCTTGGAACAAATCTCCCTGTCCAGGAAGCAGATAGTTTTTCTACATCAAAATCAAATATTTTGCTTTGATATGGAAAGAAAAAGTGTTTAGCAAAACCTGCACCAAAATTATTCATAACCCAATCAACAAATGTTTTAGTTTCTGTATTTTGAGGATTCTTTTGAATAAAGCCTTTGATGCATTCAACTATTGTTTGTGTTGGCAATCCATAAAGGTTTATTTGATAAGGGTAAGGAGTATAAGTTTCTTGGGAGTATATCCAGGATTTTCGACTTAAATGGTTGAATTGATCAAGTCCAAAAATATCGTTGGAAAATTCTGTGAAATATTCATCATTAATATGTAATAAATGACCTGTGTAATCAAATGTAAATCCATCTTGTGTAATAGACCTACAGAGGCCACCGGGTTCATTTTCTTTTTCAAATATTTTGTAATCAAAAAAACCTTGTTTTTCTAGATGATAGGCTGCAGAAAGTCCAGTAAGGCCTGCCCCTAGAATTACTATCTCTGCCATGATTGCTCCTTTTTAATCAAAAAGATCATTGAGTCAATCATTTATAATTTGGTTTATAACAAATGTCTATACTAGAGTGTTTTGAATATTATTATTTAACAAAAGATTGTCTGTGCATTATTAATTTTGAATTTTTTAAAAATTACATTCTTTTTTTATGATCTGTATTATTTTCAGAAGGTTTAAATAAATTTTTGTTTGCATTTCGCCTGGTTGTTGTATTTGTTTTTCAGCTTCATCAAAAAAATGTCTTATATCTTTTACTTTCTCTTCTGTTAAGTCTTTAGTTCTTTCGGGCGATAAATTGATCATGGTTTGCAGAATTTTTTCTTCCAATTCATCATTAACTTTTAGCGATTTCTTTTGTTGGGCATCTATAATTAATATTTCTAGCATTAATTGTTGGCATTCAGGTGAATGTTCGCAGTATTTTTGTATAACTGGGTCCAGTAAGTTTAAAGTTTTTACATATTTTATATAATTTTTATAATCAGGAAACGCAAAAATAAGACTTTTTATTGTTTTTTCATACATAAGAAGGTCTTTTTTGGTTATAGAAGGTGTTTGAGGTTGTTCTTCAATTAATTCTGTTAAATTGGATTGTTGAGGTTTCTTTTTTTTATTCTGTTTTTTTCTTTTTTTATGTTTTTGTTTTTCATCTTGATTTTTTTCAACATTGGTTTTTGGTTCTATTGAATCGTTTGTAGGATTTATGGTTATTTCATCTTCATCAAAAAAATTATTTAGATCTTGTGTTTTATATGAATCATATGAATTCGGTGCTGATTCTGTTTCATCATCGAAATCAAAACCACCTAAATCTTCTATGTATGGAGTGTAAAAGGCTTCACGTACATCATTTGTATAATTCAGTGTTGAGATAGATATCAGTAGAAGCAATTGAGCTATGTCTTTTTTAATAATTGGAATATTCACTGTTTTCCTTTGAACAATATTTTTATTAAATGTCGTATTTTTTTATTAAAAAAATAATCTTTTTAAGCAAAAAGTAAAGACAAGGTTTGTCTTTTGGTTTTAAAAGTATTTGAGTGGTTGATGGTTTAGGTGTTTATAGTTAAAAGTACTGACCTTGAAGGGTTATCTAGTTGTGTAGCTCGAATTGATGTTTGCTAATTTTGTTATTAGACGTAATGAAGCGAAAATATTTTTCACTTTGTTTATTTTATTTGTTTGTGATTTTTATATTAAATTTATTGTTCGATAATATTTTTAAACTTGTATTGGTCAAGATTTGCGTTAGTTGGATCCAACGTAAAATTGGGGTTTGCCCATTCCTTCTGGCATATTAATTTTAATTGGCATATCAAGTACGAATTGCTCTTTGTTTAAATGTTCTGGAACGGGTGGGAACGGTCCAGCCTTACTTAAGATTTTATGAACTAATATCTCAAGGTTGTATGGGCTAATCCGTGGTGAAATTGAACATTCAGAAATTGTCCCATTTTTATTAATAACAAGGTGAAGAACAATAATTTGATCAACTTCTTTTTCTAATAAAATTTGTTCGCTATATATTTTGCAGGAATTTTGCAAATACCAATTTATTTTTTGAAGGTAACTGGCCATCTTGATTTGTGCTAGATCTGCAAATGGGTTTGCGGCTTCTTTTATGCGATCTTTTGTTCGATCGTCAAGATAGTTTAAAAAACCCGTAGCGATATCAGGCAAAGTTATTGGTGATGCATTTTTTTTGCCAGATCCATCTTGTTTAATTTTAGGTAATCTCATCGCTATTGATTCTTTTGGACGAGGCTTTGGTTTGGGTTTAGATATTACTTTTTGCGGCAGTGTTTTTTCTGTTTGATCGGTAGGTTGCTCTATGGTTGTTTTTGGTTCATTTTTTGTTGCTTTAACTGGTTCAGGTTCTTGATTTTGCTCAGTTTTTGATTCAACGTCGTTGGTTTTTAAATCCTTGGATTTTTTTAATTCATCTTTTTTAGTGTCAAATTTTTCTTTTGGGTTTGTTTGTTCTATTTGTCTTGTAGTTTCTTTAATTTCTTCAGCCGTGTGTTTTTGGGTTGATTTTTGAGGTTTTTCTGCAGAGATATTTAGTTCTGGTTGGGTTTTTTCGCCGTCTTCTTTTTTAAATTCAGGTATATCTTGATAATTTTCAGTTGTTCCATGTTGGGAAGATAGGTCATATTGGGGTAATTCTTTAATTTGTATTATTTGATATTCTTTTTGCGCAGCTAATTTTTCTTGTTCAAGAGCTCTTTCCTTGCGTTTTTCATCGTTTAAAATTGAAAAAAGTAAAAAAAGAGCTAAAAGGAGAATGTGCAATAGTATCGAAATCTCGATATATTGCAGTAATTTTTGATCGTTTTGTTCTTGAATTTGATTCATTTGGGCTCCTGGATTTTATTCAAGAATAAACTATCTGGATTAAAAGAGTAAATTGTTTTATTCGAATAGTTCTAGATTTACGGATCAATCAGTATGTAGTTAGTCTAAAACAGATCAATTTAGATAGGTGATTGGTTTAGATTCTTGATAGAATGAGCTTTCGGAAGCCCTTTGACAGTTTTTTAATATATTGTAAACTTAATGTTAAGTATTCGGAAAAAAGCTAAATAAGCTAGTTTGAAGGGTGAAAATTGAAGAAAAAGAATAAGTCTAGAGTTTGGACGGCTGTTTTGACAGGTGTTTCGATAGTTTTTGTTTTTGTTCTTACTATAAATTATAAGCCTGTTAAACGATCAGCATCAAGCATGATAGAAAAAAAATAATAAATTGTAAAAATTAAAAAGCCTCTTGTTTTGCAAGAGGCTTTTTAATGTGTTTTTTTAACTTAATTTTTTGTTTTTGCCATATCTTCATATAAGGAGTGAAGAGATTTGTGTAAATTTTTTAGATTGTCTCTTGTTTCTAATGTGTCTTCAATTTTATTTTTTATAGCGTTTGTTTGAGGCCTTTGTTTTTTAAGATCGCGAATTTGATCGGCCATATTGTCGATTTCTGTATCGATCTTGGACATATCTTGTTTTACATCCGATTGAGTTTTATATTCATCAATACTTCTTGCTAAATTTAATTTTCGTGTATTTTCATTATTTAATTTATTTTTGATTGATTTCATTTCTTGTTCAAAACATTCTCGTTTAAGAATTTTGTTTGGCGCATCTTTACATTTACCAAGCCAGACGGCGTTTATTTTAAACGTTGTTGAAAAAATAAAAGTTATAATAAATAACTTTGTTAGGATCTTTTTCATATTGCCTCCATTTGTATGAAAAAACTATAAATTAGTTTCTATAAAGATTCTAACAATATACGTTAAGTTTGGGCAAGGTTTTGTTGGTAGTCGCACTTCTTTTGTTGTTTAGGCTTAGTTTTTGTATTTTTATTTTATGGTTTTATGTAGCTCATAATTAAATTAGCCATCATTTTATTTTGTGTTTTCTTGTTTGCATATTCGGCATAAGGATGCATGAGTTCTTGGAAGGTCTCGGCTGAAACTTCCGTCTTTAATCGATCAAGAAAATTCTTCATTAGTTCTAAATTGTTTTTGTTGATCCAATCTTCAATTATTGCATCTGCAGAAAAGGCTTTGTCTTCAGCTTGTTGTATAAAGAAAAAAACAACAGGTTTGGTAATATCATCTATGGAGGGCTGTACTGGTGTTGTTGGTAGTTCAGATGCATTCGATATATTGATAAATATGATACTTGTTAAAAAAAAAATTGGTAGATATTGCTTCATGATCTCTCCTTATAAAAGATGGAAAAAAAAGGGTGGAACAAATCCACCCTAATATTATTTCTATATAAAATTAACGTTTTACGAATTGGAACTTGCGACGTGCGCCTTTTTGTCCAGGTTTTTTACGTTCTTTTAATCTTGAATCAACTGTTAATAAGCCTGCCTTTTTAAATATAGGCTTGGTTGCTTCATCTAATTTTACCATTGCTCTTGCGATTGCTAGTTTAACAGCATCTGCTTGGGCGCATGGACCACTTCCTTGAACATCAACGGAGATGTCGTAGTGAGCCATTTGAGGGTAAACACGAATTGGAGCGGTTGCAGTAAGTCTGTTTTCTGCTGTGTCGAAGTAAACTTCAAAAGCTCTTTCGTTAACCACGATGTTGCCAGAACCAGGTCTTAGCCAAACACGAGCCACGGAGCTCTTTCTACGGCCAACGCCATGAGCAAGAGGGGCATTTTTTTTGACTGATTTTGGTTGAGCGACTTTTTTTACTGAAACTGGTTTTGATTCAGTTTTAGGAGCCAAAGGCTTTACTGTGGAAGGCTTGGTTGTTGCAGCTGCTGTTGCCTTAGGTGCGGTAGATTCTTTTGTCTTTGTTGCAGCGGGTTTGGTTGTTTTTTTAATGACCATATTCCTTAAATATCCCTTATTATTGGATAGAAAATATAATAACGCTATTTGGAATCTTACATGTTTAATAAAAAAAGTCAAAAACAGGTTTAAATTTGGAGCCGATGATCGGATTTGAACCGACGGCCTACTGATTACGAATCAGTTGCTCTACCGCTGAGCTACATCGGCTAAAAGTTTTTAAGCTGTTTGACTTTCTTCATATATTTCCTGGCAAGAAATGCATCTGGAAGCATCTGGGTAAGATTCTAGACGTTTTGTAGAAATTTCCATTCCGCAATCTTCGCAGACACCGTATGAGCCATTTTGTACCATTTCAAGAGCTTTAATTAATCTATTATATTCTTCTACATCGCTATCTTGTAGTGAGCTTCTTAGTGTTTCTGATGTGGATGAAGAAATTTGATCGCCAAGGTCTTGAACTTGTCCATCGTTTACTTTTTGATGGTACAGTTCGGTTAATTCTGCCTCTAATTGTGTTTTTCTCGCAAGAAGTTTTGCTTGCGCCAATTCCAGTTTTTTTGCTTCTTTTGTCATTTCCTATTCCCAGTTTATCCTTTTTTTGCTCTTCTTAATTTAAAAAAGAGCTTTAATAAATTTAACGATTCTTCACTACATAAACCTTCTTTGATTTCAAGAGCATCCCTTTTGTATATCCGAAAGGGTTCTGGCTTGTCAAGGTGATAACCAAAGAGCGGTGACTTTGTACCATAAATAAGTTTGCTTATTCGACTCATCATTATTAGGTGCATACACATAGCACATGGTTCTAGTGTTACATAGAGTGTGCAGTTGTCTAGGCGCCAATCGCCGAGTTTTTTACAAGCCTTTTTTATGGCAAGAATTTCAGCATGATAGCATTGACAATTTTTTCTTTCAACTTGATTATGTGCACGTGCAATAATTTTATTATCTGGGCCTAAAATTATTGCGCCAATAGGTACTTCATTTTTTGTGAATGCAACCTCTGCTTGAGCTAATGCTTTTTGCATAAAACAAATGTCTTGTTTGTCAAAATCTTTTTCTGTATTATCAACCATAGTTTCTTTATTTTAAATAGGTGAGTTTCTGCAGGAGAAACATTTAGTAAAGTTTGGAAAATCTAACTTTGTACTATAGAATATAGAGTAACAAGTTTGAAAAAATATCCAAATTTGATGTCTTGCAAAACTTATTTTTTAACTTTCTTTTGGAGTAGATATGGCAGAAAAACCTAAACCTACCAATATTAATGAGGCAGAATATGGCGCCAAATCGATTAAGGTTATCGAGGGGTTAGAGGCGGTTCGTAAGCGACCTGCCATGTACATTGGTTCAACAGGGCCCGTTGGCTTGCATCATTTAGTTTATGAAGTTGTGGATAACTCGGTTGACGAAGCTTTGGCTGGTCACTGTGATAAAATTAATATTGAGCTTCATGAAGATGGATCTTGTTCTGTGGAAGATAATGGTCGTGGTATCCCCGTTGATATTCACCCAACAGAAAAAGTTTCTGCGGCTCAGGTTGTTATGACCAAGTTGCATGCTGGTGGTAAATTTGATAAAGATTCATATAAATTTTCTGGTGGATTGCACGGCGTTGGTATTTCTGTTGTGAATGCTCTTTCGGTAAAATTACATCTTGAAGTTTATAAGGATGGTAAAATCTACTCTCAAGATTATGAGCGTGGAAAACCGCTTAAAGAGATTGAAGTCACAGGAGAGACAGATAAGCGTGGAACATATGTTCGTTTTACTCCAGATCCAAAAATTTTCGAAGAAACAACTGAATTTAGTTTTGATACCTTGTCGGCCAGGCTTCGTGAATTGGCTTTTTTGAATAAAAAGTTAAGAATCACAATTAAAGATGAAGCAACAAATAAAAAACATGATTTTTATTTTGAAGGTGGAGTTGTTTCTTTTGTTGAGTATGTAAACAATAAAAAATTACCTTTATTTCCAGACGTTATTCATGGAGAAAAAGAAGAAGGTGATTATGTTATGGAAGTTGCTTTGCAATATAACGATGGTTATGGCGAACAACTTTTTTCATTCGTAAATAACATTAATACCAGTGAAGGTGGTACTCACGTTACTGGTTTTAAATCAGCTTTAACAAAGGTTTGTAATAAAAAAGGTATTGAGCTTGGTGTTTTTAAAAAGGGTGAACCGCTTTCTTCTGAAGATGTCAGAGAAGGTCTTGTTTGCGTAATTAACATTAAAGTTCCAGAACCTCAATTTGAAGGGCAAACAAAAACTAAGCTTGGTAATAATGATGTCAAAGGCATTGTTGATTCTTGGGCGTTTGCATTTTTAGATTCTTATTTTGAAGAAAATCCTAGTGTTGCCAAAAAAATACTTCAAAAAGCAGAAATTGCAAAAAGGGCTAGGGAGGCCGCAAAAAGAGCTCGGGAGCTTACAAGAAGAAAGACCGTTTTAGAATCAGCTATTTTACCAGGTAAATTGGCTGATTGTTCAGATGAAAATCCAGTAAATACAGAGTTATTTATAGTAGAGGGTGATTCTGCAGGTGGTACAGCAAAACAAGGACGAGATAGGGAAATCCAGGCTATATTGCCTTTGCGTGGTAAGATCTTGAATGTTGAAAAGGCTCGATTAGATAAAATGTTGGCTAATGAAGAAATCAAGGCTTTGATTTCTGCTATTGGCGGTGGAATAGGTGATTCATTTGATGCAGCCAAGGCACGTTATCATAAAATTGTGGTTATGACAGACGCCGACGTGGACGGAGCTCATATTGCAACTCTTTTATTAACGTTTTTCTTCCGTTATATGCGCCCATTAGTAGATAATGGATATCTATATATTGCCAAACCACCTCTTTACAAGGTTAAAATTGGTAAGACGGAAAGATATATAGAAGATGATGCCTCTCTTAAAAAATTCTTATCTGAATGGTGTAAAGAAAATATAACTTTGCAAATTAAACAAGAAGTTATAGACCCTAAAGATCTTAAGGTTATTTTGGATGCTGTTGTTAATTACGATAAGCATTTAGAAGAAACTTCCTATAGTTTTGAAATTACAAAAGACAACTGTCAAAAGTTGATTAAATTCTTGCAAGAAAATCCTCTTAAGGCAGATATTTCAATTGATGAATTAGTTGAAAAATTGAAGAAAACTTTTGAACAACACGAAGTTGTCTTTGAATCAAAGAAATTTGATGAAGATGCAGATCCAACACAAAAAATAGAAACCAAAGTAATTTCTTTTAAAATTCAAAATAAAGAATGGTCTTTAGATCCAGACTTTTTCAAATCACCTGAAGTGGCAAAATTGGTTAATTTATTAAATGAGTTAAAACCTATAGAAAATAATGAATGGGTTTTGCAAATTACAGGTAAAGAAAAAACGATGTCTTCTCATGGTGTTTTGCAACTTGTAAACGCCATATCAGAAATTAGCAAGCCATTTATGAGTATTCAACGATATAAAGGTCTTGGTGAAATGAATCCGGAACAGCTTTGGGAAACAGCGATGGATCCAAAAACAAGAAAAATATTACAAATTCAAGTTGAAGATGCATTAGAAGCTGATTTATGGTTTACATCGCTAATGGGTGATGATGTAGCTGGTAGAAAGCAATTTATTAAGAATTTTGGTCATTTTGTAAAGAATTTAGATGTTTAATTCGATTAATAAATTTGTAGAAAAAAATAAGCTTATCCAAGATGGAGATAAGTTGGTTCTGGGCCTTTCAGGAGGCCCAGACTCTATTTTTTTGTTGCATTATCTTCTTGAGCTACAAAAAAAGATAAAGTTTGATTTTGTTGCTTGTCATTTGGATCATGAATGGAGAAAAGAATCTCAACAAGATTTGTTATTTTGTCAGGGTATTGCTGAACAAAATGGAATACAGTTTGTTGGAAAAAAAACTTCTGAATTAAATTTTGAACCTAAGAAAACTGGCTCAAAAGAAGATTTGGGTCGAAGATTGCGACGATTTTTCTTTGAAAGTGTTGCTAAAGAGGTGGGTGCTAACAAAATAGCTTTGGCACATCATTTACAAGATCAGCAAGAAACTTTTTTTATTAGATTAATTAGAGGAAGTTCATTAAGTGGTCTTTGTTCTATGCGTCCACAGGCGGGAATTTATGTTCGGCCACTGTTGGAAGTTTCTAAAAAAGATATTTTGCAATATTTGAATGAGTTTGATTTTGAATACGTTATTGATCCTACAAATGTATCGGAAGATTTTTTACGCAATAGAATACGTAAATTTGTATTACCAGCATTAATTCAATCTGATGATCGTTTTGATTTAGGTTTTTTAAAAACTATAGAAAAATTGCAAATGGCGGATGATTATTTAAATGGAGTTGTACAAACTTTTTTAAAAGAACATGCAACACAAGCAGATATTGGTTTAAAAATTGATCTTAAGGCTTTTTTGGGCTTAGATAAGATTGTTTTAGATCGAGTGCTGATTTCTGGGTTGATTCAGGCAAAAGTGCCATTTTTGCCAACGCAGGCTCTTTTGGATGAAATTGAGCGTTTTTTACACGGCCGCGAGAGTGGGCTTCATTCAGTCGGTTCAGACTGGGGTGTATTTAAAGATCTAAAACAAGGTCTTTTTTGGGTATGTAGGCACTAGCCGATACTTTCGAATGCGGTTGTAAAAAACCGCTTTTTTTTGTATGCTTTTAGATGTTTTCTTGTTAAAACCTTAATAAGTGAATTAATATAAATAAATTTTTGCCGATCCAGTGGTTTTTTTGGTTAAATTCGCTGATTATTGGTACAGATTTGATGCTGTTGGTACAAAATGTTGCTTATATTGCTTACAAAATGCTCCGTATATTTACAGAAATAGTAAAACGAAAGTTTTTTGAAAAAGTAGCGGCATTATTTTAATTGGGCGGGATATTGTTGTGATTTTGTTTAAGTTTTTAAATTCATTAAGTTTTAGGGAAAAAAATGAATAAAAAAATAATCTTATTTGGTTTAAATTTTTTGAGTTTGTCTTCTGCTTTTTGTTCAGATTGTGTAAAACCGTCGAAACCAACTCGAATTGGTGCTAGAGAGGCATCCGCAATTTTTGCTAAAGTTAAGAAAAAGTTTTTGGAAAAGGAGTCTGCTGATTTTAGTTACTTAGAAAAAGTGGTTTGTAAATCCGATGCAAAAGATGCATTGGATTCGTTGAAAAAGCGTATTGATTCTGCTATTGAAAATCATTCTTTAGATTATTATGTGTTGGTTATATATGAACTTGAACAAACAACTTTTTATGATGCTGTGGCTGGCTGTCTTGATGTTGAATTTACTGCTGAAAAAGACCGCTTAATGGTTGATTTGGCTGAAAAGATTGTTACAAATTGTGACAATGGCCGAGCTATTAAATATAATTCGGGACGTAAATTTGAAAAACCAATATGTAAACCGGTGTTTCCATGGTATTACAGGGAACTCGGTCTGAACATGATTCCCAGGGCTAAGTTTAAAGTTTATTGGGATAAAGATAGGTCCCGCATTCTACATTCCGACTGTTAATTTATATTTATACGATTCTTGAAAGTTTTTATTTATGATTTCTAAAAAATTTATTTTATGTTTTTTTGTGTGCTTTTTATTTAATACATGTTTTATTTCCGCATGTTTTTATGATAAAGAACGTTCTGTGCAAGAGCTTTTACGCGAGTGTTTAAAAAAGCGATCTGTGGCATTAAGTGTTATAAATAACTTGCCACCATTAGGTTTAAAATCAGCTAAGTTAAATTTAAAATCAATTCAGTCAGGTTTAGAACTTGTTCAGCCAGATTCAAAACTAGTTGAGTTAGATTTAGAACCAGTTCCGTTAGATTTAGAAACAGCTAATAAGCGTTTTCAAGAATTAGAATGCCAGGTCACAGAGGCTATGGCATTTTCAGATAGAGTTAATCTTAAAAAGTTAGCGCGTGAGCTTTTTGAGTTGTTCGTTGATATGCCTGATGAAATTAAAAATTATAAAATTTTACAGTCAATTGAATTAATCAATAAGTGGCTTGATGAAGAATCAATTAAAAAATGAAAACAAGTTCAGACTTTTAATATAATTGTGCTAGTATTTTCATTTAATAATTTTATTTGTCTCTAATCATTTATAAAAAAATAAGAGCAGATTATAAAATTAAATATTGAATTATATAAATTTTTTAAAAAATAATTGTTAAATAATATATTAGTTACATTGAATCTTTTTACTCATGTGAGGCTTGGATGATAAAAGTTTTTTTAATAAATTTGTTTGTGCTTTTTACACCATGTTTATTTGCTTCTTATCCGAAAAAATCTAATATTGGATCACAAAAATGGATTTTTTTGCGTCAAGAATTAGGGCGTATTTGTCCACATGAAATGCCGTATCATTCATTAAAACGCGGTTATGAAGAATCTAGGTCAATGAAAAAGAGCCGTTCTTCTAAAAGTTTATCTCATACCAGTTCAGTGGCTAAAATAGATAAAGCCCCTGTTAGTCCACATGATAATGGTTTAGAAAATTATGAAGTAACAATAATTGTAGATAGATTAAAATCAGACTTAGAAAAGAAATCTGCTAATAATGATTGGCGTGCCGTCGCGTGTATTTGGGCTGTTTTAAAGAGTTTTAACGCTAGTCAGATGGAAGATTAAATGTTAAGCATCGTTTTTAAAACATAAAAATATTTATGATTAAGATTGTTTTTATTAGTTTTTTTCTTATTGTCTCTTTAAATTTATTTAGTTCAGAACGGCCTAAGTCTAAAAAGTCGAAGCCTGAATCTATTTTAGAACAAGTTTTGTTGGCTACTCCAAAAAAAGAATTGCCAATTAAATTTGATCCTTCTCGATTCCGTGCGCAACCATATTGTGGTAGTCAGGTTATTGCTTGTAATTGGGATAAAAAGGAAGAAGGTCTTAATCGGCCTAAATCTGGAATTAATCAAATGTCTTTGCATTTATTGCCTGATTTAGATTTTAAAGATGTAAAATATTGGGAAAAACGCCAGGAGCAAATTAAGCAAGCCTTTTTACAAGAAGAAGAAGCTTGGAAGCCAAGTATTAGAATGAGATATACTGATCAGGAAAACATTATTAATAAAATTAGTGCTAATTTGCAAACTTTAATGGACGCTAAAAATCTTCCAAAAATTGTTATGATTTATAATTCTTTAAAAAAAATGTGTGTTGTTGTACCAGAATTGACGAAGAAAAAAACGTTGTTGTTAAAAACGATTGAATCTTATTTGGAAAGTGCTGTTTGATCAAAGATTTTTTATTTAATTTCTTCCAATGTTATTTGTTGGTCATCCGTTACAAAATATTTTTTTAAAAAATCTATAGCCATTGTGCGATTCTTGGTTTGTTCTGGAAAAGCTTTTTCGTCCAGAGAGAGCATCTCTATTAAATTGATTGTTGTTTGTACTTGAGAATCATTTTTTAACATTTCAATTTTACGTTCTTTCCAAGCTTTTTTGTTGCTTTCATCGTTTTTGTCTTCTTTTTTTTCATCATCTTTTTTCTTTTCTTCATTTTCAGAGACTTTGATGTAATTTTTGAGTTTTGATTCATGGCCATAATTTTCATTGAGCCATTTTAGTGAATCTGGTTCTGGATAACATGGTTCAACTTTAAAATCTGGTTTAACGCCTATTCCTTGAATAGATGTGTTGTTTGGTAAATAGTATAACGATGTTGTTAGTTTAATTGCACAGTCATTGCTGACAGGGATGACCTCTTGAACTGAACCTTTTCCAAAAGAATCTGTGCCAACTAAAAATACTAATAATTCTTTTTTATTAGGATTTTTCTTTGCAAGTTGTTCTGAATGAGCGCGTAGTCCGCCAGAAAGAATTTCAGCAGCTGAAGCCGTGTGGTTATTTATTAAAATAAATATTGGAATATTACCATTTGTTACGGGTTCACGTTTGGTTTTATATTCATCAATTACATTCCCATTTTTATCCTTGGTTATTACAACAGTGCTATTTTTGGGTAAGAATAAACCTGAAATATCGATTACAGAATCAAGTAGTCCACCTGAATTGTTTCGCAAATCTAAAATTAGACCTTTATAATTATGTTTGATGGCTTTGTTTAAAAGGTTTTCAAGTTGTTTGGCTGAATTTTCTGCAAATACTGAAAGTGCTATATAACAAACATTTTGTTTTTCAAAAAAGAAACTGATTGAGGTTTCTTCTTTTACAATGTCTCGGGTAATTGTAAAATCCATGAATTCATTATTGCCTTCGCGTTTGATTTTTACTTTGACAGTGCTTTTTTTGGGACCCTTTAATGAGGCAATAACTTCATCTTCTGGAATGCCACGAAGAGCTTTTCCTTCTACTTCAATAATTTTATCGCCAGCCCTTAATCCGGCCTTGTCTGCTGGTCCTTCTGGAATTGTATCAATTATTGCAAGAGCTTCTGCATTGGCTTCTTTGGGTGTGATAATAACACCTATGCCAGAAAATTCTCCACTAGTAGATTCCATAATTTTTTTGTAGGATTTTGGATCCATAAATGCTGAGTGGGGGCATTGTTCCATCAAAGCATTAAGAGCTTGCACCATTGATTTTTCTACATCGACGTCGCCATAATATTTAGTATGTAAATAATGCAGAGTTTCTGCAAAAGTACGCGACCAGTTGTATGCATCTTTTGTAAATTTATCTTCATGTTTTTTTTCTTTTTCCGCAGATTCATCTTTGTTGAAAGTGAACCATGATGATATATCAAGTGTGCCTATATGATGTGTTAAACCAAATATGGTAATTAAAAAAAGTATTTGTATTACTGATGGATTGCGTTTCATATGTACCCCTTTTTATTATTTTTTCATTGAATATTGATTTTTTTATGCATCTATTAGAATCATTTTAATAATTATCTGTTTATTGCAAACTTAATTTCTAAAATAGAGAAATGAAGTTTTTTTTGGAAGAGATTGTTTTTTTTATTTTGTTTATTCAAAATAAAAGTATGAAATTGAAATTAAAATTTGTTTTAAAGAATGGTTTATAAATGAATAAAAATATAAAACCCATGATACTTAGATTTTTTTTGGTCATAGAACTTATTGTTTTTTTTTCAACATATTTCTGGGGCCATTCGGGAATTCAGACATTAAAATTTTTGCGTGGGCAGGGTGATCTTGTGCAAATTGAAGTTGATCATTTGCGCAAAGAAGTTGATGATTTGAAATTAGAAATTCAGGCTTGGCAAACAGATGATTTTAACAAAGAAAAGATCGCCCGTGAGCAGTTGCAAATGGCTCGCCCAGGCGATCGTGTTTATTTATTCTAATATTTTTAGAATAAATACGAATATTATTTAAAGGACTCGATTCTTCGATTGGCTCAGGATGACATCCGTCTTTATTTTTATTTCTTCTTTAAGATTAAAGAGTTGAAAATTGATTAAATTAACTTGATAACAACCCTATATTTTAAGCCTGCAAATGCTATAACTTCTCATTAAAATATAAATTAATATGACGGATGTCATTATGAGCCAGTGGAAGGATCTCATCCTGAGTGAATCCGAATGTAATGAGGGTTTGTATCGAAGGATCGAGTCTTTTTAGGATATTGTTTTTGAATTTTCGTATAAGCTCTTAAATTTGTTTGATTTTGCGTTGCCAACGATTTCTTTGATTTGTTGCCAACTTAACTGTTGGCTTAACTCTTGACTTGATTGAATTTGCATTAAACGTTGTTGTTATTTTTTGTACTTTTGGGTCTGAGATTTCTTTTGCTACAAGAGATAGTGATTCGCTGGCGTTTGTTTGTTGAGTTTGCGTGATAAGTTCTAAATTTTCAACTTTTGGTGTTGCTTGGGTGTCATTTAATTGGTTTAGCAGCTCTTTTTTACTTAGAAAGGTTTGGCTTTGATATTGTTGATTGTTTTTTTCAACTTCATTTTTTATATGCAATCGGTACATTATTTGTGCAAATTCATATGCATTAAAAAGCATTTCAGTGTTTTGCATTATGTTTGTATCTATAATGTTTTTTAAGCCTGCTTCTTTTATAAAATGATCTAATTCATCAATAGTCCAATCATCTTCTCTGCTTGATGTATAACGATAAATAAAGATCATTAATAGTTGTTTAATTGTCTGGGATGAGAACTCCGAAGTTGATTTAATAGTATTGATAAATGTGGTATTGATATCATTTGCTTTGAAATTGGTTGTTTCTTGCAACTTTGTATTTAAATCATTGAGAGCAGATTGTTGTTTTTGAATCGTTTCTTTTTGGTTGGAAACTTCTTTTTCAAGGTTTGTTATATCTGGCTTTAATGATTTTTGTAGATCTGAACTTATTCTTTCAACTGAGAATTCAGTAGCCAGATTGTTAATTTGCTTGAAAATATTGGGCACATTTGTGTCCGTATTTTCTGTGGAAAGTTCCGCCTTGAGATCAATTGTGTTTAATCGACCGTTTAATTTATTTATCGCATTTGTAAGAATTGTGGGCTCTTTTATTTCTTTAGCTTGGTTTTGGAACGTTTTTATTGCATTCTTTAACTCGTTTTTTCTTGCGGCAGTTGTGCTTTGTTTGCTTTTTGCAGCACTTTCGTTAACAAGATTTAATAGCTTATTATGTATTCCTTGAGCGTTTGTATTTGCATCTTTAAATTGTGTTTGTTTTTCATTTAATTCTTGTTGCTTTTTGTTCAAAACTGTCATTGCTTTTTTTATATTTGCGTCCATGTTTGTTATTTGAATTTCCAAGTTTCTTTTTTTAAAATTAATGTTTGTTATTGTAAAATATTCAGAACTCATCCATGCAAGAATACTTTCTATATCGTTATCATTGAATGGTTGTTCTAGCCCCTGGCCTTGCTCCTGAAGTTTATTAAAAAGCTTTACGTCTATGTTGCAACCTTGCATTAATTCTTTGATCCACTCATTTAGGTTTAATTCTTTCAAATCATATTGTGTTTGATACGAACTTTTGAAATAACTTTTTCCTGCTTTTTTGGCTTCATCCAAAGTTATTATACTTTCTCTTATGTAGAATAATTTTATGGCATTTATAATTAAACTTTTTTTATCTTGTTTAATACTTAGATTTTTCGTTTCTATATTAAGTATTATTCCATTTAATTGCTCTTTTGTTATTTTGATTCCAATTTTTTCTATCAATGCATAAATGTGATTTTTGTCATTGAACAATATTCTTGTGGGTTTAACTGCGCTGGTAAAATATTTATAAACATCAGTTGAGGAATTAAAAAGCTGTAAGGCATCTTGAAATATTTTCTGTATATCAGTGTCCCCTAAGTTCATGTTTTTTTTGGGGATATAGGCTGCATGAGCATCACTTAAGCTTTTGATTTTACCAATAAGGTCTTTCTTTGTTTCTAAAGATATTTCATTAAAGAGTTTTGCTGAAACAACTTCAAAATCATTATAGTTAGTCGCCATTACATTGATAGCGTTGGTGAAAAAATTAACATTATTATCTGTTTGTTGTGCTTTTTGTGCATATTCAGTTAAGTTTTCCGAAAGGTCGCTTTCATTTGAGGCAAGGATTAACTGAGTATTAATGGTTATAAAAGTAATTGTGATAAATTTGATTTTATTAAAATTCATTGTGATAACTTTTTCGGAATTTTTTCTGATTATTGGTCTTCTTAATTATTTATCATTTACTATGCGAAGTTGTTTAATGAGTTTGCTTTTGAGTGGGTCTTTTATTTCTTTATAATCACCTTCCGTTGAATATGTTTCAGCCTTTACTTTTGCTCCACCTGTAGTCCCTTTACCATAAAAACTTAAGAGCTCTTCTATCTCTAAAATAGAAAGATGGCTAAAATTCACAGATTCTTTTGAGGCCGCTTTTGGGGTTAGAGAATTAGTATCGATTTTTGGTGGTAGCTTTTTCATTATATCGATTATGTATTGAAGTTGTGGATCTGTTTGAGGGAGGTTTTTTTTAGTGGTCTCGGAGCAATTAATTTGAAAACATAAAAACCAAAAAAAGTTTAAAATGTAAACTACTTTGTTTTGGATTTTCATTTTTAGTTCACTTTCGTTTTCTTTAAATCTTTTGCCGGTTTATTTACGTTGTCTTTTTTTCTTGTAAAGACTTTAAAGCTTTAACTTGATCATGGATAAGTAGTAATCGATCCGCTAGTTTTACAATGTTATTTAAGGCATCTTGGGTTTCACGCTCGGTTAATTTATAAACAGAATTTGTATGTTCTGTTACCGCCTTAATTATATTTTCTAAATTTTCAACGGTTGTGTTTTGTATTTTATTTAAATTTGCAAGTTGATCTGTGGAGTTTGCGATTAAATTTTGTCCTTGTTTTGATTTGTAATTTAGTTCGCCTTGATGGCGGTCTTCGCTTTTTGGTATTTCTTGAATTTCAGTGAGTTTTTTAATTTCAGTGTCTTCTTTAAGTTTTGGCAATTTTAAATATTCATGTTTGCGCTGAATTATTGATCCATTTACTTGTTTTTTAGGTGAAAGCGTGATTTGGAGTTTTGTGATTAGTTCGGTTTTTAATGTGATTAAATGAGGAAGAAGTTTGATTAATTCAGCAATTCCTTCTTTTGATAAATTGTATGTTGTTTCGAACTTTTCTGTATCAGATTTAATTACATTATTTGCATGGCTAGTAAGGTCTGTAATATTTTTTTGTTGGGTTGTGTTGAGTTTTGCTGCAATTTGATTCGAATCATTTATGGCTGTTAAAAGTGTTTGAGATTTTGCATTTAATTGGTCTTGATTCCAGTTTTGTTTATCTGTATCAGCGCCATTTGTTGGAAATGATGTTGATTTAGAGCCATGCACTTGAAGTATGAAGGTCAATATAATTAGGTTTGTTTTTATTAAAAATTTCATGTGGCGCCTATTCTTGAAGGTCCACCAGCATCATTTAGTTTTTTAATAAGTTGATTGAGTTGTTGTGCAAGATCTTTGTTTTTTTGAGTTTCTGTATAAGAAGGGGCTTGTATAAAATTAAAATCTTTAATAGCTTCCTCAATTTCTTTTGATTTAGTTTGGGCAGTTCCCAAATTTGTTACTATGGTTGATTGAAGCGTTTGGGCCTTTGTAATTGCATCATTTAAGTGTTTAAAATCAAGTCGCATGTTTTCTGGAACAGTTGGTGTTTGTAGTTCGCCCATAATTTTAATGAGTTTGCTTAAATAAAGATTTGTTGCGGTTGATTCTTTGAACTTTTGGGATATTGTTTGTATTTTTGCGCTAAGATCTGTAATTGTTGTGTTGTTAGCTGAAATTTGATTAGTTAATTCGGTTATTTGGGTATTTAATTTGTTGGCCTCGTCTTGAGTTATAGACCCTGTAAATTTAACTTTATGAGAATTTATTGGTGATATTGATGGTTGTTCTTGCGACCCATAAATTGTGAAGGCCGTCAGGCTAATTTTTAACAAAATTATTTTGATTTGCTTCATTTGTTCCCCTGTAATTTAGATGTTTTGGAGACTACAAAAATAGATTTTTGGATGCAAGTCTTTTGTTTATAAACAAAAAAAAAGAAGACCGTTAACTAAACGGCCTTCTTTCGAGTTTTTATGTGCTTACTAGATTAAAATTATTATTCTGCATCATAAAATGTATCATTATCGGAGTCAGAATTATCGGAGTCCGATGTTATTACTTTCCCTCTTCTTGAACAACTCCAGAAACTTTATATTCGTTTTTCATGAAATCTGATATGGCATTACCTTCAAGGTCTGCGGCATTAGTAGCAGCTTCTCGAATTGTCTTTAAATCATAACCATATGTTGAAGCAATTTTTTGCATAAGATCTTCAATTCCGGTTTTTTCAGGCTTAGTTCCGTTAACGGCGTTTTCACTATATTTGGAGAGATCGTCGGCTTGTTTTTTTGCATCATCAATAAGACTTTTCAGCTCTGTTTCAGCTTTATATGCGGATGAGAAGTCTGTTGTAATGTTAATTAGTTGCAAGGTTTGGACTTCCATTTCTCGTTTTAATGAAGCTTCACCTGAAATTTTAAGAAGTTTTTGGAGAATAAGGTTTTCTGTTGTTAATTGTTTTATTTGTTTTTGTGAATTTATTATGTCTTCTTTGGTTGCATTGATATTTGTATTATTTCCCTTAATTGTGTTTTCGAGGCCAGTTATTTGTTTTTGAGTTTCACTTTCAAAATTTTTTAACTCTATATCTGTTTCCCCAGGCAAAACATTTGTTGCTGTAACTTTATTATTTTGGGTTTCAATTTTTGTTGATTTAGCGGTATCTGTCTGAATTGCAAATTCAGAACCCCATGTCAACGATCCAACTAGGGCCAACATCATGACTAAATATAATTTATTCGTCATCTCTTTTCTCCTTGTTTGTTAAGAGATTTGTAAATCTTACTAATTTCAGTATGCAAAATCTTAAGTATAAAAATCAAGTGTTTGTTTAAGTTTTTGAGGAAAAGGGTTTGGATTGTATTGTTTTAGCGATTTGATTGCGGGTTGAAGACTGTGCTTTTAGGTGGTTTGTTGGTTAAAGAAGAGGGGTTAAGCCTATTTTTCTGATGGTGGGTTGCCAACTTCATCGGGAAGTTGTTGTTTTTCAAGCTCTTTGCGCGCGTTAATTATATCGTTTTCTGTAGGGTTATCCTTTTGTTGAATGCCAAAGGTTGATTGCAATCTACCAGATTTCATAAAGTCTTTTATGTAGTAATCGACGGCATTTTTAAGCCAATTGTAGGTATTACTCATATTTGTGTTTAAAATTTCACTAGCTTTTTTTACAGCTATGCTTTGAACCACATTATCTTTAGTTGCGCGTGCGAGGCCTAGTAAGTCGATTTTTGGCATTTTGAATGTTGGAATAGCTTCTGTTTGGGTTTCAGCTGCTTTGGTTGTTGGTTTTACCGGTGAAGGAGGTGTGGGTGGCGTTGGTTGTTTTGGAGACATTAAATAACCCAGAATTCCACCAAATAAAGTACCCGCCCCTGCAGGAACAACGTATCCCCACCAACCACTTTTTGGGTCTGTTGCATCTTCAGGTTTTTTTATTGGTAGGGATTTAGCATTAAAACTTTCTAATGTAACAGGACAGTTAAGGTCTTTGTAATTTTGTTTTTTAATGTAATCCATAAGCTTCTGGTATTGGTCTACGAATGTTCCATATAAAAAAAGATTGTTTTCTGCTTTTTGTTTGTTTTCTTTCATCGTACTTTCTATTGTTTTTAGCCAAAAATCAAGTTTGGTCTGTGTCATATCTCTGAAGACTCGGCATGTTGTTTTGTCTTGGGAATTTTTTGCTTCAGATTGCATTTGGCTAAATTTTTGTTCGATAGTTTTTTTTGCCTTGTCAAAATCAAATTTGTCATCAAATGAACCCTTAAGTTCTGCAATCATTTCTTTATATGCTTTAATAAATGGCGTGTCTTTAGCAAGTGTTGATGTTTGGGTTAAATTTGTGGTGATGAGCAATGTAAAAATTAATAGTTTTTTCATTTTATTTTACCTTTTAGAATGAGATACCAAGCGTTCCCCATAGCATCCACGAGTTTAATGTGGCATTTGTTGTACCAAATTGGTAAGAACCAGAAAGTTTTCCAAACCATGAAAATTTATTTTTTGTTTGATTGTAACCAGCTGTTAAATAAAATTTGTGGGCAATATAGGCTGGATGTGCGGCAGAATCTAAGTCTAAATCACAAGGCTTAATTGTTATGTAGTTTGTATCATTATCAATTTCACTCCAGTTTTTAATTGTGGCTGGGTTTTTGCTGAAATCTTTGTTTGTGCCAATTATGCTTAGGTTGGAGCACCATTGATTTTTTAATTTTGTTATTTCTTGTTGTTTTGCAAACATGTTGTAACCAAAATCTAAATCAAAATGATTGTGGGTTAAGTATAAGCCTAAATTTAATGTACCCTGAAAACCTGGGGTTACATGAAGATCTTGAGTAAGTTGATTAACTCCAAATATTGTTTCTTCACTACTTTGTGTGCTTAATCGTATATATCTGCTCCAGGGTTTGTTTCTTAAATCAAAAGAACGTTTTTGTGTGTTACCAAAAAGATATTTTAAAGCAATGCTGCTGTGACCCCAGATTGCGGTTTCTTCTTTTTCCCAGATCATTGCGGCGCTTTTTTTACCGCCAAATATTGCAAAGTGGCCGTTGTTTCCAACAATCGGTTCAAAAACATAAATAGCTTTTGGTTTGTTGCCTGTTGGAATTGTTATTCCTCCAAAAAAGTTGAGTTTGTATGTGTTTGTTTTGATTGTGTCGTAACCAAGGATAAGTTCAATATCTGCAACGCCAGATTTTGATAGTTTTTTGCAGTTATCTATTATGCTATAACACCAATTTTTTTGTTTAAGTGCGCTTTCTATGTTATTTGCTGTGTAATCTGCAGGGTCTCCATTGTGTTGGTGTAAAATTGTTTCGCAAAAATTTAATTTATTTTCAACATGCATGATAGGTAAAGAAATTTCGCCCCACAATTTTTTCCAAATCTTTTGTTTGTATGTTAGCCCAATTCCCCAGAAAGTATGTTTAGGAGTAATAGAAATATTACTTTCAAAATCCCCACCGCCTTGGCCATTGGTTGTCATAAAATATCCAGCAAGAATATCTTGAATGTCTTTTAAAGCTGACTCTGTACCAGAGGCAGCAGCTCGCAAACATGTTTTTTCATCGAGCAAAAAATATTTTGCAAAATCTTTTTTGCTGCTAGATTTACCGCCAAAAAGGGTAGCATGGAATGATCCATGCCATTTATGTTCAGGAGTTATAATATCATCTAAAAAAGTATTAATTCTTTCTGGTGAACAGACTTGATAGGGTGGTTGAATGGAGAAAAAGGTTTTGCTGGTTGCATGTTTGGCATGTAATTGAATTGTGCAAGCAATAATTGCTGTAGCTAATAAAACAGAGAATCGATTCATAAAGTCTCCTTTTTGACATGAAATTAATTTCCTTAACCCTAGTAAAAAGATTTAAAAAAAATCAATTAATTGATTCAAGATTTGTTTTTTTGTATCGTTTGCCAAAGTTTATTTTTTTGGAAAGGGTTGATTAATGAAGTTGTTAAAAAAAATATTTTTAGTATTTATTGTGATTTTACAGGGGCATCTTATGTGTGCCAGTTCCGTTGAAGAATTAAAAGTTCATCTTGATGGGCTGAAAATAAAATTGCAAGAACTAAAAAATCGTTTGGTTGAAAAAGCTCAGGGTGCGCCTGAAGAAATTTCTGAAGGCAAGGAAGAAGAATCTGAAACAGAAGATGTAAAAACAGAAGAAGAGATTAAAGAAGAACCTGCGTTGACTGAAAAAGAAAAAGAAGTTGCGTTTCTTGCGCTTGTGCAAAAGGCTAAAGTCGCAACAGAATTAAAAAGGGTTGTTCCTGCGCGAAAGACTGAAGAACAAAAAAAATATGAATTAGATCTTAAAGCTGTGATGGATGAAATAGAAACAATTTTACAAGAAGCTAAAGCTGAAAATATTGAAGAGAGTGTTTCAATCGAGGTTTCAAAGCCTTTAATTGAAAATGCGAATGATTCAAATAAGGATGCCGGTGAGTTGAAACAAAAAATCGATGATGTGTGGTTAAAGATTGTAAAATATTTGAAAGATAATTCAGATAAAAATTTAAATGGGGATTTAGGCTTAGCTGTTAAAAATATTTGGCATGTAATTAATTCTGATATTTTAGGCATTCAAATGAGTTTGTACTTATTTATAGGGTCGGTGGGCGCTAACATTAATGATTACAATCTGTCTCAAGATTCTATCGATTCAAAACTGGGTGACTTAAAAACAAAAATAGATGAAATAAAAGCAAGTTTAAAAAATGCACCAGTTGCTCAACAAAAAATAACATTAGGTGGTGAAGAAAGAACAATTCAGAATTTAAATTCTGAATTAACAACAAGTCTTACGGAGCTTTCCACTTTGGTTGATAAAACTAAAAACAGGTCTAAAAAACTTAATAAATCACGAGCAGACGATCAGACTGTTGACGCTATAATGAAATCGATTAATGAATGGATTACAGAAGATGAAAAGTAAGGAGTGTGAATGAGTAAAATTATTAAAGTAATATTTATTTTTTTAATGCTAATTTTGTTGTTTCTTGCTTACAATTATTTCTCGTGTTTTTTTATTTCAGGAAGCCATGCAGATATTTTGCAAACGGTGTTTTCTGAAAAAATATTAAGGAGTGATATGAAATATACGTTGCCAGAGTTACCTTATGCCTACTCAGCGCTTGAACCTTATATGGATGCAAGGACAGTAGAAATACATTATACAAAACATCATCAAGCATATGTTGATAATTTAAATAAAGCTCTTGAAGGACACATTGATTTGCAGGCAAAACCATTACTTTATTTATTAACTCATCCTGATGAATTACCTGGCGGAATACGTGATGCTGTTATTAATAATGGCGGTGGTCATTATGCACATACATTTTTTTGGACAATTATGTCACAGGAAAAACAATTGCCTTCCAAAAAAATGCTAGACCTAATTATTAAAAGTTTTGGTAGTTTTGATAATTTTAAAAAAGAATTTTCAGATGCTGCAAAAACTTTATTTGGAAGTGGTTGGACATGGCTGTGTGTTAATCAAAAAGGTGAATTGGTTGTGGTTAAAACACATGGTCATGGAATTCCTCAAGTTTCGGGTGGATTGCAGCCAGTTTTAGTGTTGGATGTTTGGGAACATGCTTATTACTTAAAATATCAAAATAGACGTTCAGAATTCATTGAAGCCTGGTGGAATTTGATTAACTGGTCTCAGGTGGAACAAAATTATTATCAAGTTTTTAAAAAATAGTAAAAAATATGGGGCCTTTTTGGGGGCCCCCTTTTTAAGTGACAAAATCGATCTAATTGTTTATAATTTGATTTTATTTATCTGAATTTTAACTGTTTAAACCGTATGGAAGAGCCTATGTCTGAAGAAACAAAAACATCACAAGGCGTATTAAGCCCAGAGGCAGCATCTGCCGAGCATTTAGTTCGAGTTGAAAAAATTAAAGAAATGACAAAAGTTGGAATGCAGCCTTGGCCAGAATTTGAGCAATTAGATTCCACTTGTAAGCAAGTTGTAGATGAATTTGATCAGGCACAAGGAACAAAGGTTTACAAAATTGCCGGAAGAATTGTGAGTTTCCGCTTACATGGAAAAACTTCTTTTGCCCATATCCAAGATAGAACTGGCAAAGTACAAATTTATGTAAGACAAGATGTTGTTGGCGACAAATCTTTTGAAAATTATGAAAAGTTTGTGGATCTTGGCGATTACGTTTTTGTTGAAGGTGCATCTTTTAAAACTAAGACAGGTGAAATTTCTATACGAGTTTCTGATTGGAAGTTGCTCAGTAAATGTTTGCATCCACTGCCAGAAAAGTTTCACGGCTTAACTGATGTGGAAGTTAAATATCGTCAAAGATATTTAGATTTAATCAGTAATGAAGAAAGCAGAAATAGATTTAAAGTAAGATCTGGGATTATTAAATACATGAGAAATTATTTTGACTCTCATGGATTTATGGAAGTAGAAACTCCGATGTTACATCCAATCCCTGGCGGTGCTGCAGCAAGACCATTTGTGACTCATCACAATGCTTTGGATACAGAATTATTTTTACGAATTGCACCAGAACTTTATTTGAAGAGATTGGTGATTGGTGGATTTGAAAGAGTTTTTGAAATTAACAGAAATTTTAGAAATGAAGGTATTTCCACAAGACATAATCCTGAATTTACAATGGTTGAATTTTATTGCGCAAATACTGATTATCACCAGGAAATGAATTTTATAGAAAGCATGATTAAAGACATTGCTCAAAAAACTTGTGGCACATTGCAGGTTAATTTTGCGGGTAAGGTTTTAGATTTTGAAAAACCTTTTGCAAGAATTTCTATGCAGGGTTCTGTATCTGATGCATTAGGTTACGAAGTTACAGAAAGCAATGTAGATAAAGTTTTAAAAGAAAAAAATATCGATTTTGATCCAAAAAAACCTTTTGGAGATAAAGTTGTTTTGTTATTTGAAGAATTGGTTGAACCAGGTTTGTTTCAGCCAACATTTATTATTGATTATCCAATTGAAATTTCACCTCTTGCAAAACGCGATGCTAATAATCCAAACGTTGCAGCTAGATTTGAACTTTTTATTGGTGGAATGGAAATTAGTAATGGGTTCAATGAGTTGAATGATCCATTTGATCAAGCATCAAGATTTAAAGATCAAGCAAAAGCTCATGAAGCGGGTGATGAAGAAGCTCATCATTATGATGCTGAATTTATTACCGCTTTGGAATATGGCCTTCCACCTGCAGCTGGTGCTGGAATTGGAATTGATAGATTGACTATGCTTTTGACAGATACAACATCAATTAAAGATGTAATATTATTCCCAACTTTAAAAAAGAAAATTTAGTTTTTTAAAATTTAAATTTGTTATAAAAACCCGGGTTTAAACGACTCGGGTTTTTTGTAACAAACTTGTGTTGATTTTTTAATTTTATTTTTTGTAACCTTAAAACGGTATATTGGATATGGTTTTTAAGGAGAGATAAATGAATAAAAAAATATTGGCTTTTTTTCTTTGTACTATGTTTGTAGGAAATATAGAAGCATTTTCAGGCCCTAAGAAACCATCTAAGCCTAAACCTAAATCGCCTAAAACTACTGCAAAGCAAACAACATCGGCTGTTAAAAAGCAAATTGAAAAGACTCCTGAAACAGTTAAATCTGTGGTTGATACTGCAAAACAGGGCGTTCAAGGTGTTGTAAATTGGAGCTTAGATGAAATTCGGGCAAAGGTTCAAGATATAATTAATAAGTTGCCAGATGTTACATTATTAGATTCTATCAGAGCAAATATTAATAGTGATAATCCATATAAAACAACTGTTGCCTACACAAGAGATGAATCAACTCTTTGTTCTGGGGAATCTCAATTTTTAGATAAACGAAAACCTATGGCTCAAGAGGCTTTAGTGAATTTTTTAGGAATGGATTTAGGTGAAAAAAAACTTAATATTGCTTTTTGTAGTAGTGGTGGTGGTTATCGGGCAATGATTTGTACGCTTGGATTTTTGAGGGGAGCTCAAGAAATTGGTTTGTTAGATTGTGTAACTTATATATCAGCTCTTTCTGGGTCTACATGGATGCTTGCGAATTGGATTTCTAGTGGAAAGACATTGACGGATTTTTCAGCAAATTTACTTTCAAAGGTAAAAGATGTGGCAGAATTAAAAATTGGGGATAAAGAAATTTTGCAAGTATATCCAAAACCGTTTAAGACAATGAGCGCAAGAGATTTTGCTAGATCAATTAAATATGCTATTGTTCCTAAAATTTTATTTGGACAAAACATTAGTTTTATTGATTTTTATGGTGCAATTTTGGCTATGAATTTACTTTCGGATTATCCAAATTCTCAAATGGTGCACCTTTCAGATCAGGTGAATAAAATTAAATCCGGCTCTTTGCCATTTCCAATTTATACGGCAGTAGATGCCGCGGATGATAATAATTTGAAGTGGACTGCTTTTACGCCATTTGAAGTTGCATATTCAAATGTTGGTGTGCCAACATGGTCATTTGGAAGGCGTTTTAAAAATGGTATATCAATTGATTTTGCACCAGAACAATCTATGGGATATTTCATGGGAATTTGGGGTTCGGCATTTGAAGTTAATATGAGATTTATGTTGAAGTATACATTTGGGAAAGATTATTTTGACTATTCTCTTGAAGATATGATTAATGATGTTAAAAAGGCTTTGGTAAATGCTTTGTGTAATAAATTGGATTTAGCTAAAGATATAATTTCTGAAACTAAACAATTAAATGTAGATTTACTAAGGACAACTCTTTCAGAAATAGATTTAACAAACATATTTGAAAATCTTGTTTTGGGTGCTATGAAAAACGTTTCATCTGAGTCGATCGATGTTAAAAACCTTTTAACGCCTGCTTTGCACACTGCTTCAACAGGTGTTGCAAAAACTGAATTTGGCAATATAAGGCCTATTCCCGCAAAACTTGCATCTATAATAGATAGTATAAAAAATTGGCTTGGTATTGATGCAGGTCTTGATTTTAATCTTCCTATTTTTCCATTGCTTCATAAGTCGAGAAAGATTGATGTTATTTTTATTTTTGATAATTCAACCAGTATTGAAAATGCACACGAGTTAAAATTAGCTGAAGATTTTTGCCGCAAACAGGGTTTAAAATTTCCAAAAATTAATTATGAGGGCATTGATAAGCGTGCTATGAGTATATTTGTAGATAAAGATGATTCTGCGGTGCCAATGGTTATTTATATGCCGCGTATTAATGAAGAAAATAAATATAAATATAATGGTCAAATATTTAATCCAGAAAAATGTATCAAAGAAGGATATTGTGGATCGTTTAAGTTTCATTATCCAAAAAATAATTTTGAAGAGCTTTCTGGTTTGACATATTTTAATATGACTCAAAACAAAGATAAAATTATTCAAGCTCTAAGAGATGCTTTATCTAGAAAATAAAAATAAAGAAAAATTTTATTTATTTGCACAAAAAGCCACAGATAAAACGGTGGCTTTTTGTTTTGCTTTAGAGAGCGTGCTTTTTAACTGTATTTTTATTAAATCTTGTTTTTTTACTTTATGTTTTTATAAGCTAATATTTAAAATAATATATTTGTTTAGGAGGGGTTATGAAGAAAAAAATAATATTTTTTGGACTTTTATTTTCAATGCTTTTTGGTGCGGTTTCAAGATCTGCGTTAATGAGAAAAAGGGTGTCTTTGGCTAAAACAAATTTTTTGCAACGTTTTGAAGGTTTGGACATTCAAAGTAAGAATGACAAAAATTAAATAAGATTGGGGTTGCTATGAAAAATATATATGTTTTATTTTTGATTATTTTTGTATCGAATTTATATCCAGATGTTAAAAAAAAGGCCGTAATCATTGGTGCTACATCTGGGATGGGTAGACAAATTGCAATTCTTTTAGCCAAAGAAGGTTATGAGCTTGGTTTGGTGGGTAGGCGATTAAATTTATTAGAGTCTTTGCAGGCTGAGTTAAAAACTAAAGTTGTTATTAAAAGAATTGATGTTTGCGATAAAGAAAAGGCAATAGATCAAGTTGGTGAACTTGTAGATAATTTGGGTGGGATGGATTTAATGGTTATAAGTATTAGTTCTTTTGTAGACAGTATGTTTGAAAAAAGTTTTGAGGTTGATAAAAAAACGCTTGATGTGGATCTTGTCGGATTTTGGTACATGGCGGATTTTGCTGTTAGATATTTTGAAAAACAAAACTATGGTCATTTGGTTGGGATTTCTTCCATGAGCGGATTGCGTGGTGATGCAAGATGTCCCGTATATTGTGGTGTAAAAGCTTTTATTTCTACTTATTTAGAAGGTATACGCAATAAGATGATTCAAGCAAAATTGCCAATTTATGTAACAGATGTTGTGCCAGGATGGGTTGATAATGAGGCTATAACATTTAGTGAAAAGCCAGGAACTTATTGGGTTGTTTCTACAATAGAGGCGGCGGGACAAATTGTTAAAGCTATTAAGGCTAAAAAAAAGCGTGCCTTTATTATGCCAAGGCAATTTTTAATTGCTTTATTGTTGTGGCATATGCCTGATTCTATTTACAATTGGATAGGTGGTTTTTAATTAAAAAAAAGGGGCTTTTAAAGGCCCCTTTAAATTTATAATATTATTTATTTTACATAAAAAGTTTGGACATAGATGTTCCCAAATGAATACATTTAATTGCCTCAGCCAGTAATGAACTTATAGACACAACCGTAACATTGGATGGTTTTTCATTTTTGAGAGGAATTGAATCAGAAATAATTACTTCATCAATTACGGAGTTTTTTATTTTTTTAAGTGCATCATTAGAAAATACAGGATGGGTTATTACAGCAAAAACTCGTTTGGCGCCATTATTTTTTAATAATTCTGCGGCCTTAATTAAGGTGCCACCTGTATCACATAAATCATCTACGATTATTACATCTGCATTTTTTACATCACCGATTAAATCCATAGATTCAATTTTACCAGCACCAGCTCTTTTTTTGTTTATTAATGCCATGTTTGAGTTTATACCTGATTCAGCTAATTTAGTTGCAAATTTGGTTGCTCTGTCTACTCCGCCTGCATCAGGGGATACAACAACTACATTTTGTAAGTTTTTGGTATCATTTAGATATGGAATAAATACTTGAGCGGCATAAAGGTTATCTACCGGTATTTGTGTAAAAAACCCTTGAATTTGTCCGCAGTGAAGATCAACAGTTAATATTCGATCTGCTCCTGCCGTTTCTATCAATAAAGCTATATCTGCGGCAGATATTGGTACTCGAGGTGCGCTTTTTCTATCCTGACGAGCATATCCATAATAAGGCATTATAACGGTGATACTTTTAGCTGAGGCTCTTTTTGCAGCTCTAATCATTAAGAATAGTTCCATGACAGCATCATTTATTGACTGTTGGTTTGAAGAACATGTTGGTTGAATTATATATAGATCTTTTTTTCTTATACTTTCTTGAATTTGAACTTGTATTTCACCATCATTGTGTTTATCAACAATGGCGTTTACTGGGGGTAGGTTTAATAATTGAGCAACCTTTTGAGCTAATTCAGGATTTGAGTTTCCAGAAAATAATACAGCACCATCTATTATTGCTGATTGTGAAGCTTCTGTTTGTATAGCATAGTCTCTGGTTTGAATTTTGTTTGCTGTAGTATTTTGTTCGCTTGTGTACATATCAAATGTTGTTATGCCTACGAGTGCAATTAATAATATTAAGATTTTTTTCATTTTTTCCGCCTTGTTTTTTATTATTAAGGGTGTAATTGTACCATTTGCAATTAAAACCTCAAGTGAGATATAAGTTTATCTGTATTTTGTTTTAAATAGGAGGGTTTATGAGTTTGAGTGATGATTTGATCGGGGTTTAGGTTTTTTAAAAATGACTTGATTTTCAATAAAATTGATTCGATATCTATCTTTAGAATTTATATGAAAATTCAAAAACACTGATTTTGATATTAAAAAAGTTTGACACAATCACTGAGCTTGTCGAAGGATCTCATCCTGAGTGAATCCGAACGCAGTAAGGATTTGTATCGAAGGACGAGTCCTTTAAATAATTTTCGTATAAGCTCTTAGAAAAAGTGTACAATTGGCGATGCTTTTTTACATATCTAAATCTTCTGTGTAGACTTAATTTTTTTTGATCAAATTAAGGATTTTCATGAAATATGCAGAGGGTGAAAAATATCTGTGGCATTTACCAGAAGAGTTTGGTGTTGAAGTTTTAGATGTTGCTGCATCGTATAATTTATCCGTTCCTATTGTTCATACTCTTTTTTCAAGAGGTTTTCAGACTAAAGATCAGATAGATTCTTTTTTATTTAGCTCGTTTGAAAAAGACGTAGCTGATTCAAATTTATTAAAAGATGCAAACAAGGCTTTGGATAGAATTGAAAGAGCTATTAAAGATAAAGAAAAGATTTTAATTTTTGGTGATTATGATGTTGATGGAATGACTTCCACATCATTAATGTTAAGTAGTTTGATTCCATTGGGTGCAAATATCAATTTTGTTTTGCCAAATAGAGAAAAAGATGGCTATGGACTTTCTAAAAAAATTATAGAGCGTTGTGCCCAAAACAATTATAAATTAATTATAACTGTGGATAACGGTATTACTGCTATTGAGCCAGTTCTTTATGCTAAACAATTAGGACTTGATGTAATTATTACGGATCATCACAGGCCCCATGATAATGTTCCTGATGCCATTGCGGTTGTTAATCCTGCGCAAGAAGATTGTGCTTATCCATATAAAAGTTTTGCTGGCGTTGGTGTTACCTTTAAATTAATGTCTATGCTTTATGCTCGTAATAAAAAAACATTGCCAATAAAAGTTTATGAATTGATGTTGTTGGGGACTATAGCTGACGTTGTTCCTTTGACTGGTGAAAATAGATTTTGGGTTAGGCATTGTTTAAATTTTGTTAATAAAAATAGTAGTTTGGCTTTTGATGTTTTACGTAAAAATGGACAGATTGCAAAACCATTTATTTCTTCAACAGATATTGGTTTTGGAATAGCGCCACAACTTAATGCTCTTGGTCGTTTAGAGGACCCTCGGAAAAGTGTAAAGTTTTTAATAGGTTCAGATGAAACAGAAATTCATAATATTGGACAAATTTTATTTGAAATGAATCAGGCTCGCAAGCAAGTAGAGCGTTCTATTTATGATCAAATTGTGGAAAAAATTAATCAGGGTGAAATAGACTTAAGCAAAGAAAATATTATTATTGCCGCAAGTGATAAATGGCCTGCCGGTGTAATTGGATTAGTTGCATCTAGATTAGTTTCTACTTATGGTAAACCTGCGCTTTTATTTCATTTAACTAAAGATGGTTTTGCAAAAGGTTCATGTAGGTCAATTTCTGAGTTTAATATTTTTAATGCGCTTGCAAAAAATAAAGATTTGTTAAAAAGTTTTGGTGGCCATTCTTTTGCCGCGGGACTTTCTTTAAAGGTTGAAAATTTACGGCTGCTTAAAGATTCGTTAGAGCGGATAATAGCTGATGAATTAACAGAAATGGATTTACGCCAAAAAATAAAACTAGATGCTGTAGTTCAAATGCCGGAAATTACAAAAAAAATTGTTGATGATTTACAACATTTGGAACCATTTGGCCAGGAAAATAGAGCTCCTAATTTTTATTTAAAAGATGTTTCTCTGGTACAAAAACCAAAGATGATGAAGGATTTGCACGTAAAATGTAGTATTTTTGCAGATGGGGTTATAAAACCTGTTGTTTTTTTTAACAGACCAGAATTATATGAGCTTTTTATGGCGCAAGAACAAGAATCATTTGACTTGGCAGTGAATATCTCAGAGAATCATTGGAATAATAATATATCTGTGGAATTGCTTGGATTAGACGTGGCATTTAAAAAAAAGGATTGATGATGATAATTACAATTGACGGCCCTGTTGCTAGTGGAAAATCAACTGTGGCAAAAACTTTGGCACAAAAACTTGGGTATCATTTTTTAAATACCGGTTTAATGTACCGAGCGGTTGCTTTTCTTCTGATGAAAAAATTTAATTATGATGAAAAAAATTTACTTTGTCCTACCCGTAAAGCTGTCGAAGTTTGTTTAGATGTAGATAAATTTATTTACTTTGCAGATGGTAAGGGCGCGTCTATTTTTTATGATGGAGTAGATATAACATCTTTTTTAAAAACTCCGGAAATGGATCGAGCAAGCTCTGTATTAAGTGCTTGTATATCTGTTAGAAAAATTTTGTTAACGCTGCAAAAAAAACTTGCCAAGGATATTAATATTGTTGCAGATGGTCGAGATACAGGTTCCGTTGTGTTTCCGGATGCAAAATATAAATTTTATTTAACAGCATCCTTAGAAGAACGTGCTCGTAGATGGAGATTGGCTGAGGCATTAAAAGGCGTTTTAATTGCGGAAGATGAGGCTAAAAAATTAATTAAAGAAAGAGATCAAAGAGATATGAAACGAGATATCGCCCCTTTGATTGTTCCAGAAGGAGCTATTACAATTGATAATACAGGATTGACAGAAGAAGAAACACTACAAAAGTTTTTAAGTTTTATTAAGTAGGTTCTTAAAAAGTAAATCTATAAAAATTTTTTAATAAAAAAGCGGATCGGATAAATAAATCCGATCCGCTTTTTTATTGTGTGCTCTAAATTAAGAGAACATTTCGTCGTAGTTGTACATGTCATCTAGAACTGCAACTTTTTTAACTTCTTTTTTTGCCTTGTCTGTTTTCATTTTTTTGTCTGTTTTCATTTTCTTTTCTTTTTTTGCTTTTGGAGCTTTGTCTTTTTTGACAACTTCAGTTTTTACTTTTTTTGCTTTTTTGTCGTCTTTACATGCTGGGGCAAAAACTACTGCTGTGCAAATAAGAGCTAACATTAGCTTTTTCATTTATCTCTCCTGCTTTGAGGGGGTTAAAAATAACTGATTGACAGGTTAGAAGAATCAAAAAAAAAATTCAAGAGTTTGCCCAATTAAAAAAGAGAAGGCTCTTGCGAGCCTTCTCTTAAGCATTGTTTTAATGCGGAATTTAGAAAACGATATCTTCGTCGTCTTTGCCTTGGGCATCTAGTTCTAGTGATGCCATTTCTTTTACTGTCTTAGTTTCAGTCATTTCTTCAGTTTTAGCTTTTGGTGTTTCTGCCTTTTTTTTACCTTTGCAAGCTGGTGCTAAGGCTAGCAAGAAAGAACATAGCAATAAAATCGAAAGCTTTTTCATAGTGACTCCGTGTTAAAACGATTAATAATTATTTCTTCTTTGTCTTTGTTGCTTTTTTTACACTTGCCTTTTTTACACTTATTTTTTTTCTACTTATTTTTTTTCTACTTGGTTTTTTTCTACTTGGTTTTTTCCCTGATTGATTAATTTTATCAAGTGGATTTTTAGCAAAACTTTCTGCAATAACTTCATCCATATTTTCAACCGGAATAACTTTCATGTCTTTTAGATCAATTTCTTTTGTAATTTCTTCTAAATCATGAATATTATCTTTTGGTATCAATACTTTTTTCATTCCATGTTGTTGTGCTGCTATAAGTTTTTCTTTTAAACCGCCTATTTCAAGGACTCGACCACGCAAAGTTATTTCACCAGTCATGGCTAGATTATTAAGAACCGGCATTTTTGTCAAAGCAGAAACCAAAGCAGTACAGATTGTTATACCTGCAGAAGGGCCATCTTTAGGTGTTGCACCTTCTGGTATATGGATGTGAATATCCTTTGTGGCTGTGAATGATGTTTTTAATCCTAATTCTGGTGCTCTTGATCGGATATAGCTTAAAGCAGCCTGAGCCGATTCTTGCATAATATCACCAAGTTGACCTGTTAAATGGGTTACACCCTTGCCAGGAAGAATACATGTTTCTATTTCTAAAACATCTCCACCAAGTTCAGTCCATGCAAGGCCTGTGACTAATCCAATTTTTTCTTCACTTTGATTTATTGAAGTTTTTTTGAATTTAGGATTTCCAAGCCATTCTATTAATTTGTTTTCTGTAACAACTATAGATTTGGTTGATTTGTCTTTTAAAATTAATTGAATCGATTTTCGCATTAATTTAGCAATTTCACGTTCTAATTGTCTGACTCCAGCTTCTTTTGTGTAATCAAAAATAAGTTTTTGTAAAACGTTATCAGGCAATTGGAATTGTGTTTCAGTAAGGCCATAATCTTTTAAATTTCTTGGAATTAAAAACTTACGAGCAATTTCCATTTTTTCATTATCTGTGTACCCAGAAAGAGTTATGATTTCCATTCTGTCAAACAATGGGTAAGGAATGCCATCAAGCGTGTTGGCTGTTGTAATAAACATAACTTTTGAAAGATCATATTCAACTTCTAAAAAGTGATCCATAAAACTTTTGTTTTGTTCTGGGTCTAATACTTCTAATAATGCTGATGCAGGATCTCCATGAATATCACTAGAAAGTTTGTCTATCTCATCAAGTAAGATTACTGGATTTATAGTGCCAGTTTTTTTTATGGCTTGAAGAATTTTGCCAGGTAAAGCGCCAATATAAGTTCTTCTGTGTCCTCGAATTTCTGCTTCATCGCGAACGCCACCTAAAGAAATTCGTGCAAATTCTCTGCCTAAACTATCAGCTATAGATTTACCTAGAGATGTTTTACCAACTCCAGGAGGACCAACTAAACAAATAATTGGAGATTTTTTCATATTTTTATTGAATTTTTTGGCAGCTAAAAATTCAATAATTCTTTCTTTGGCTTTTTTTAAACCTGCATGAGTTCCATTTAAAATATTTTCAGCTTCTTCTAAAGAAATTTTATCCTTGCTTTCTTTATTCCAAGGTAATGTTAATAGCCAATCAATGTAGTGTCTGCTTACAACAGCTTCAGAAGACATTGGAGGCATTTGTTCAAGCCTACGTATTTCTTTTTCTACTTTTTCTTGAGCTTCCTTGCTAAGACCTGCATGTTTTGCTTGGTCTTGTAAATGTCCAAGTTCAGATTGAAGATCTTCTTTTCCTAATTCTTTTTGAATGGCTTTAATTTGTTCTGTTAAATAATATTCTTTTTGGCCTTTTTCAATTTGTGTATGAACTTGGCCTTTAATTTTTTGTTCGACTTTTAAAATTTCGACTTCTTTGGCGATTAATTTGCAGACAATTTCGATTCGTTCTAATAAATTTGCAGTTTCCAAAATTTGTTGTCTTTGATCGAATGAAAGGTTCACGTGAACCGCAATGGTATCAACCATTGTATCTATATCTGAAAGTTCATTGGATTCTGAAATTATATCAGCCGGAGCTTTGGTGTTAAATTTTGTGTATTCTAAATAAATCTTTTTTAATGTGCGCCAGAAAGCTTCAATTTCAACATTTTTTTCAAGACCTGATGTTGGTACTTCTTTACAAATGGCGCTCATAAAATCTTGTAATGGTTGAATTTCTTCAATGCGAGATCGCTCAAGTCCTTCGGCTAATATTTTTAATGAACCATTAGGCATACGCATTACTTGTAAAATATTGGACTTTGTTCCAAACATAAAAATGTCTGTTGGTGTAGGATTTTCTATATTTGCATCTTTTTGGGTTGTAATAAAAATGTCTTTATTATTTTTTAGAGCGAATTCAACGGCTTTTATGGAAGATTCTCTGCCAACAATTATTGGTATGATACTTTTTGGAAGCATAACTACATTTTTTAAAGGAAGTACAGAAAGAAGTCCTTCTTTTAACGTTACGCCATTATTATCATTATTATCATTATTATCATTATTTAGTTTTTTTTTGGCATTAGAAGATTTTTTTTGCTCAATAGGCTCTAAAATATCTTCCTGTTCATCTATATTAAAATTTTCTTTGATTTCTTCTAACATTGTTTTTTGCCTCATTTATGGTATTTTTACATGGGTATGTATAAAAATCTTAGCATGTTGATGTAGATTTGTCTATTGGGATTGCCTAAGTTGAGCATTTTGATAAGGTTTTTTAGGAAGAAAAATTATGTATTTAACTTGCTGGTCGTTATATACTTTAAGTAAAAGTTGCTTTATTACAATTAGAAATTATCGGAGATTTTTATGAAGAAATGGTTAAGATTGTTTGGTTGCTTGCTTTTTGCAAGCGGTTTGTGTGCCGATAACGCGATTTGGTTAGATGTTGAACGAATTTTCAATCAGGAAAACCCCGGTGTTACTGATGGTTATAGATATACTTTGGAGCAAAGTAGTGGCTTTGGACGCTCTTCGTATTGGATTGACGTTCATATAGACGAATATTGGCTGGATGAAATGGGTGGCTACATTCTTAGGGTGAACTCTAGTAATGGTTTATCGTTATGTTTAAAGGGTGTTTTACAAGATTTTTGTAAACGACTTAATATTTCACATAATAGTGTTAGAGAGTTAGATTTTTCTTTAATGGGTGGTATTGACTGTAAGTATATTTGGTCCGCAGCCGATGATTACCTAAGGCTTGAGATTGTTCGTTTGCCAAGCGGTGAGGGCGATGTTTTTTTTAATAGAGGTTCTAATTATAGTTATAGCGATGATTTAGATGGAAATACGGATAGTTTAAATTATGAAGGTGTTGATTATGAATAGTAAAAAATTGATTTTACTTTTGGGTTGTTTAATTAATTTGGATATTTTTGCTTTTACGTTTAGTAGGCCAAAAATACGTATAGATCTAAGACGAGAAGCTCTTTGTGGCGAGTTTAGTGTATCTTTAAACATTTGTGGATCAATTGATTGTTATCATTGTGGTGATTTAACGCTTTATGTTAGTAGTTATGCACCAGTTGTACAACAAAATTTTATAAAGGATTTTATTTCAGAAGTTTTGGCTCAAGCGGGGTTGGATGAGGCTGTTGTTAAGTTGTTAGATTTCAGTCAGCTTAACTTTGAAGGGGGCATGGCTCAGATTTTTGATATGTATCCATGTCTTGAAAGTGTTAAATTGAAAAATGGGACGATAATAATTCGAGACTAAGCTTTTTTATAAACTGTAAGCATGCAATCTTTTGTAAGTGCGATTTTTTTGATTTGCGATGGTTTTTTGGGCAAAAAGATTATTTTGTTGCGGTGTGTAATTTTATTTTTTTATATTGTTTTCTAAGTCAATTTTTTTTGAAAGGATCTTATGCGATTTGGGTTGAAGTTAATTTTTGCAAGTTTGTTTTGTTTTTTGATTTTATTTTTATTTAAAAACAATTATTCAAAATTTGGTCATAGGCAAATAGATACTATTTACGGTTCTTTTGACGCTAATGATTCTGTTATCTTGGATTTAATCGATAGTGATGTTATTCAGAGACTGAAAAAAGTTGATCAATATGGTTTAAGTAAGGGTAAATCCTTTTCGCGTTATGATCATAGTATTGGTGTGTGGGCTCTGTTAAAGAAATTTGGTGCACCATTAGAAGAACAAATAGCAGGGCTTTTACATGATGCTTCACATACTGTTTTTTCTCATGTTGGCGACAAGGTTTTTCATCATGTAGAGAAAGCTGAATCTTATCAAGACACCATTCATGAAAAGTATATTGGGCAAACAGTTGTTGTAGATATATTAAAAAAATATGGAATACCGTTTGAAGTTGTAGATTGTAAAAATAAAAATTATACAATGCTTGAACAGGATCTTCCTGAAGTTTGCACGGATCGATTAGAATATAATTTAAGAGGTGGCCTGGTTGAAGGATTGATCACACTGGAAGAAGTAACAAAAATTTTAGATAGTATTCGATTTGAAAATGGAAAATATTTTTTTACAAACATAGATTTGGCTAAAAAGTTTGCAGAAATTCCTATTTATTTAAGTGAACACGTATGGGGCTCTTGTGATGGCTTTGTTGCTCAATTATTTTTAGCGCATGCTTTGTTAAGAGCAGTGGATCTAGGGTTAATAACAGTGCATGATATTCATTTTTCTACCGATGATGTTGTTTCAGGAATTTTAAATGGTTCAAATGATGAGATTATAAAAAAGGATATGAGCAGTTTTTTTAATAGCGAAGATTTATATTTTGTTTCTTCTCGGCAGGATCATGATAAGTATTTTGCGTGCAAGTTTAGGGGTGTTAATCCTTGGGTTAGACTTGAAAATGGTGAATTTAAACGATTGCTGGATATAAACAATGTTTGCTTGCATTATTACAGTTGCGTAAAAGATAAAATGAAACAAGGGTGCTACATAAAATTTACAAAAGACGGGCACTTTTTAGGTGATGATTTTTTGACAGAGGTTTTTTTTGCTGGCCAGGGCTAAGCTTGTTATAGGTTTTTGTAGGACTTCTGTTTATAGTAACCCTATTTTATAACACATAGATCTCTGTTTATATTAGAGCCATAATTTTTATAGTTCAGCTTTTGAAGCTGCGCCAATCTGCATAGGTTAGGCATGATAGTTTGACATATTATGGAAATGAAGCGTATTAAAAACTGGTTTTTTTAGGTTCTGTGGTATACTGAAAAGGCTTGTCTAAATTTTAAGTTAGAAAAATTTATATTTAAAGGAAATGAATGCTGAATAAGCTGGCATCGCTGTTGTGGGGAAAGTTTGATGATAAAAAGGAGCTAGAAAAGTTTTTAATTTTAGCTTCTGTTTTTGGATTAATAATTGCTGCTTATTGGATTCTTAGACCGCTAAAAGATAGCTTTTTTGGAGTTATTGTTGGTGATTATCGCGGAACAGCTAAGCTGGTTTCGTTATTAAGTACAGTTTTTTTTATAGTTATTTATGCAAAACTAATTGATTGGTTTCCAAAACAAATAGTCTTCTACATGTTATCCGTCTTTTATGGTTTGTTTTCAATTGTGTTTATGTTTGTGTTTCTTTCTTCGTATGGGTTGACTGATACAATGGCTTCATCCCACAGAATGCTCGGGTGGATTTGGTATATATTTGTTGAAAGTTGCGGCTCATTGGTGATTTCTTTGTTTTGGGCATTTGTTACCGATATTACGGGTCCAGTTTCTGCAAAAAAAGGTTTTCCGATAATTGCTTTATTTGGGCAGCTTGGAAATGTTTTTGGTCCTGTCGTTGTTCTGATTCTTGGGCCAAGAGTTAGTTCAAACGCTTACATAATAGGCATGGCCGGTATATTACTTTTGCTGGCAGGTCTTTTAATGTGGGTGTTTATTCAAGTTATTCCAGCTGAATATCAAAAAGGCTATCACAAAGGGCAGCACGCAAAGGGCAAAACAGGCTTTTTGGATGGCCTTAGGCTTCTTTTAACTCAAAAATACTTGTTTGCGATATTTATAATAATGTTTTTGTTTGAATCTATAAGTGAAATTATAGATTTATACTTCAAGTCTCTTGCTCAGGATGCTTTTCCATTAGAAGCTGACATGACCCATTTTATGGCTATTTATAGTCTTGTAGTTGGAATTGTTTCCGCTTCCTGCGTTTTATTTGGTTTAAATAGTCTTCAACGAATATTTGGGATGCGATTTGCCTTGGTTGTTGTGCCAATTGCTTTGGCGGTGGGTCTCGTGTTTGTGTTGTTTAATATGCAATCTTTATATGTGATGTTGATTTTACTGGTTTTATTTAAAGCTTTAAATTATTCGTTTTCACAGCCAACCGTTAAGCAGCTTTATATCCCTACGACTGAAGAAGCTAAATATAAGGCTCAAGCCTGGATAGATTCTTTTGGCCGGCGCTTTGCAAAAGGCGTAAGTGGATCTGCTGATGCCTGTAGATCATCATTGGTAGCAACATTGGGTGCAATGGCTGGGGTTAATGCCTATCTAGCGATTACCACTGTTTTATCGCTATTCTTTATAGGTATTCTTTGGATTCCTATAGCTGTATTCGCCGCCAAGTCTTACAATGTGGCTATAGACAATGATGAAGTGGTTTGCTGATATCGTGCGTTTAATATGTTTGTAAGAAAGGAGGCTTAAAAGGGGTTTTTAGTTTGAAAGTTTTAATTAAAAGAGAACTTTTTTGTTGAAAAGCTTCTCAAAAGCGGGGGTTTTGTTATAATTTAGGTGTGTTTATTTTTTAATTATTTTAAATAATCTTCAGAAAGGGGTCATTAGAATGACTTTAATGCAAGGTTTTATTTTATTAAATGTGCTGTTTTTTGGCGCTGCTGCAGTGTTTCCAAGGCTTAGAAAAGCCCTTTGGGGTGAATTTGAAAGCTGGGGCGAAATCGCAAAATTCGTTGGCTTTGGTATTGTTTTTGGTTTGATAATCGGTGATTATTGGACATTGCGATTACTTAAAGATTCTTTGTTTGCAGCGGTTATTCCTTATAAACAATGGCGCTGGACCGCAAAAGGTCTTTCTATGCTTTCTGTTCCGGTCCTTTTGATTGTTTATTCTAAATTGTTGGACTGGATTGGTCGAAAAAAGGCTTTTTATGTTTTAGCGACCTTTTTTGGTATTTCTAGTTTGATATTTGCGTACTTTTTTGCTCACGAATATTATGGACTTCCAAATACTGTCAAAAGTCCTACAAGGATGATTGGTTGGCTTTGGTATGTTTTTGTAGAAATGTATGGTTCTTTTGTTGTGGCTCTCTTTTGGGCAATCATGACTGATATTACCAAGCCGGGTGCTGCAAAGCGAATATTCCCATTGATAGTTCTTGGTGGCCAAGCAGGTAATGCTGTTTTACCTTTTATTTTGTTGCCTTTAGGTAAAAATGTTTTTGGAAACAGTGCGCCAGTTGTAGGTATTTGCGGTTTGATTGTTTTGGTAGCTGGTATATTAATGTGGTTCTTTATGCATGTGTTGCCTAAAGAACAATTAGAAGGTTACAAGACTAAGGAAGCAGAAAAAATTGCAGAAGAAGAAACAGGTTTCTTGGAAGGCTTAAAGCTTTTAGTTAGTGAAAAATATTTACTTGGTATTTTTGCAATTGTTTCATTCTTTGAAGTCCTTGTTACAATTTTTGATTTTTACTTCAAGGCTATGTGTTTTGATTTCTTCCCATCAGAAGTTTTGGCGAACGATTATTTTAAATGGTACGGTTCGCTTACAGGCTTGGTTGCTATGTACTGCGTGTTGTTTGGTATAAACAACATTCAGCGTCGTTTGGGTATGAAGATTTCATTAATCTTAACACCGCTTTTGATTGGTGTTGCTGTTGTTTTAATCAATTTTACATCTGGTACTACAGTTGCTTTAACAGTTGCATTGGCTGTGATGGTTTGCTCCAAAGCTGTTAACTATGCTTTGAACGGTCCAACATTGAAACAGCTTTACATTCCAACATCAGAAGATGTGAGATACAAATCTCAGGCTTGGATTGAAACATTCGGATCAAGAGGCGCTAAATTTGGCGGTGAATTGTTTAATCGCTTGAGAGCTACATTTGATGGAATTTGGGGTGTTGCTGGCGGTGCATCAGTGTTCTTGTTGCTGGCTGGTGGTCTTTCTGGTGTGCTTGTAATTGTTTGGATGTTGGCCGCAGTGTCTGTTTCTAAGCGTTATGATAAAGCTATGAAAAACGATGAGCTTGTTTGTTAATTTAGTTTAATTAGAGCTTATGAAAGGGTCTTTGCAGTGTTAAATAAACGTTGGAAGACCCTCTCCTGCTTTTAAAAAGGGGCATAGCATAATGAAGCATCGGTGTGATAAGGAATGGGCGCTTTTTTAGGAAGGTTATATGATGCTGAAAACTTCTGGTAGTTTGTTTTTAGGGATGTGTAAAATTTTTAATGATGTTGTTTTTGGTATAAAAGATCTTGTTGTTGGCGTGGTTTTGAATGTTTATACATGGTATAAAGGTTTACGTTCTGCGGACCGTCATGTTCAGATAAAATTTTGGTTATTGAGCGCTATTTTCTTTTTAACAATTTTTGGTTACACCTTGGTTAAAGAAGTTAAGGATGCGGTGTTTGTATATATTGTTGGAAGAGAGTATATTTGGCTGGCAAAAATTTTAACAATTTTTATGTTAGCACCTTTGGTTTTTTTCTACTCATATTTGGTAGACAGAATTAGAAGATACCAGCTTCTTTATTTTTATAGTGTTGCCTTTGGTTCTTTGGGTTTATTGTTTGCTTGGTTGGTTGGTAATGCTGTTTACGGTTTGCCAAATACAGACACAAGTCCCTGGAGAATTTTTGGTTGGTTGTACTACTTTTTTGTAGAAAGTTATTCACCATTTTTGGTAAGTGTTTTTTGGGCCTTTGCAAACTCTGTGAGTGATCCTCAGTTTTCTAAGAAAAATTATTCAATGATGGTTGCAGCTTCCAAATTTGCAGGTGTTTTGGCTTCATTGGCTGGTGTTGCAATGCTGGGTGGACACTTTATTAAATTGACTGATGTGGTCAGTTATCAGGTTTTAATGGTTTGTTCTTCTTTAGTTATATTCGTGATTCCTATAGCTGTAAAAGTGTTGATTACATTGGTTCCTGGCAATATGTTGCATGGTTATGAGGCTGCATACAAGTTTGAAAAAACAAGAAGCAACGAAGAAAAAAAAGATGCTGGATCTAGTGTTAGTTTGATGTCTGGTCTTAGGATGTTTATGAAATATCCATATGTTTTAGGCATTTTTTCAATTTTATTTTTTCATGAAGTTGTCGCGAATGTTCTTAATTATTTAAAATTGGGCGTTGCTCAAGAAGCTTCGTCTTCAGTTGGTGAATACGGTATTTTTCTATTTCAGGTTGCGGGTGAGGTTCATTTTGCAGGTATGGTGTTTTCTATTCTAGGTGCCAGCTTTTTAGTTAATCGATTTGGTGAAAGAATTTGCTTGATTTTAAATCCGCTATTGGTTGGTTTCTTCTTGTTCCTCTATATGGCGGCATGGGGAAGTGGTTCATTGGGATTGAAATGTTTTATGTTTAATGTGGCCTTAGTTATGATTCGAGCATTGAATTATGCATTTAATTATCCATTAAGAGAAGCTTTATATATACCAACTGTTAAGGATGTTAAGTTTAAATCTAAGTCTTGGATTGATTCATTTGGAAGTAAAATTTCAAAATCGGCTGGATCTAGTTTTAATGGTTTGGTAGAGAACTTTTTCTGTATAGGTAGCGTATTGTTCTTTTCCACTTATTCAGTATTCTTTGTGGCCGTTGTAGCTATGTGGACATTGTCTTCTTATTGGCTTGGTAATAGATATGAAAAAGTGATTAAAAATAATGAAGTAATTGGGGCCGATGAATAAGGTATCAAAAATTGCATTTTACGGTTCTTTTGTTACACTGCTAATGTTTTATTTTTAAAATCTTGCTTTCTTAATCAGGGGTGGTCAACGAACTGCGTACCCAGAAAGCAACTGTTAATAACCCTGAAAGGTTAAAAATGATAGATCTAAAATTGCTAGTTAAATCTGGCGTTCACTTTGGTCACCAGACATCACGCTGGAACCCAAGAATGGCTCCTTACATTTGGGGTCACAAAAATAATGTTCACTTGATCGATGTTTCCAAAACAGTTATTCATCTTGAAAAAGCTGCAAAGTTCTTAGAATCAGTAGCTGCAGAAGGTAAATCAATTTTGTGGATTGGAACAAAAAAATCTGCTCAAAAAGCTATTGATTCTGTAGCAAAAGGACTTGGTTGCCCTTATGTTACACATAGATGGATTGGTGGAACAATTACAAATTTCCCTCAAGTTAAAAAATCTGTAACAAAACTTCTTCACTTAGAAGATGTTCTTGCTAAGGCTGAATCATTCAATTACACAAAAAAAGAATTGAATATGTTCCAAAAGAACGTTGAACGTTTGAAAAAGAATATCGGTGGCATTGTTAATTTAAGATTGCCTTTGGGTGCCGTAGTAGTTGTTGATGTTAGAAAAGAAAGTTCAGTTATTAAAGAAGCATCCGTTGCAGGTATTCCTGTAGTTGGTCTTGTTGATACAAATTCAGATCCATCTTTGATTAACTTTGTAATTCCAGCTAATGATGATGCTCCAAAATCAATATCTGTAATTCTAAATTATTTGGCAGAATCAACTAAAGCTGGTCAAGTGTTAGCAAAAGAAAATCCTGAAGTTGTTGCTGCAATGGAAATGGCTCTTCTTGAAAAAGATGAATCATTAGAAGATGAAGAATTTGAAGATAAAAAAGTGGCTGCTAAAAAAGCACCTTTCAAAAAGCCTATAATGAAAAAAGGTCCAAGGACTTTTGAAAAATAAATAAGTTATTTGAAATTTTTTGAAATATTTGTGGAGAGGTGTCCGAGTGGCTGAAGGAGCACGATTGGAAATCGTGTATGTCTCGAGAGGGGCATCGAGGGTTCGAATCCCTCTCTCTCCACCATAAATTATCGGTATGCCGATTTGTTCTGTTGCCCATTTAGAAGTTGAAAAACTTGATGTTGTGTTGCAGAAATTGCTGGGGCGAGTACCTGGTGAGGTAATCGGAAAGTATCGAAAATAAATTAAGGGAAGTCGATAAGGAATAATTAGCTTAATCTGTCAGGTCCGAAAGGAAGCAGCAGGAGTTAGGGATTTCTGTATTAACTTCCCTTTTTTTGATATTTGTTTGTAAATAGTTAAACTTAATTATCTATTCTTGTTTTATTTAAGGTTAAAATCCTATCTTGAAAGATTTGAATAATGGAAGCTGTCAATCTTAATTTAGCTAGAAAATGGCGGTCCAAAAATTTTGAACAAATTGTTGGGCAGGATCTTTCTGTGCGAATGTTAAAAAACAGTCTTTTTTTAGATCAATATTTTCCAGTTTATCTTTTTTCAGGTCAACGAGGATGCGGTAAAACATCTTCGGCTCGTGTTTTTGCGGCAGCTGTTAATTGTGAAAAAAAAGATGATTTTAGGAAAGATCCAAAATCTTTTAATATTCCATGTTTACTGTGTAAATCATGCATAGCCATGCAGGAAGGCAAGCATCCAGATTTTATAGAAATAGACGCAGCTTCTTATACGGGCGTTGATAATGTTCGTCAGATTATAGAAACTTCTAGCATGCTTCCTCTTATGGGGCGTAAAAAGATTTATTTAATTGATGAAGTACACATGCTTTCTAAGGCGGCATTTAATGCATTTTTAAAAATTTTAGAAGAACCGCCAGCTTCAGTGTTATTTATTTTAGCCACAACAGATCCTGAAAAAATTATTGATACAGTAAAATCTAGATGTTTTAGATTATTTTTTAATGCCGTTAAAAAAGATCAATTATTTAATCATTTGATAAAAATTTGCAAAGAAGAAAATATAACTTACGAAGATTCAGCATTAGAATTGATTATAAAAGAAACTGATGGGTCTGTTAGAGATGCTATAAATTTATTAGAACAGGTTCGATTTGGCTCTGAAGGTGTAACCAAAGATCTTGTATTAAAAGTTATGGGATATGTTCCTGAAAAACATTTAATTAGAATTTTTGAATTATTAATTAAAAAAGATATTGCGGATCTTTTGGCTTTTTTTAAAGAAATTGAATTAGAAGAATATTCAGCAGACTTACTTTGGAAACGTATGCTTGAAGTTGCTCGTGGTTTAATTTGGCTTAAACATGATGTTGAACCAGATTTTGGTGAGTATTGTGAAGATCTAAAAATTATCTCATCAAGTTGTTCACTAAATCAGCTCGGGGATATTTTAGAAGTTTTTTATAAAAATGAATTGGCTTTTATTCGTACCACATTTAAGCACAGTTTTTTGGAAATGTTGTTGTTAAAAATAGCGGGAATTGAAGCTACGCCTGTTGTTGTACAAAAAAAATTGCTTGCACCTTCTGTTGTTCCTGGTGTTAAAAAAAGTTTTAAGGAACCTGTTTTAAAAGAAGTAGTTGCATATAATTTAAAGCAAGAAGTAGCACAAGAAGTATCAGATGAAGATGTTATTGAAGAAAATTATGATGCAGTTGAACTTGTACAAACAAGACAGCAAGATACGCCTGTCCAAGATGAAAAACTTGAAAAAAATATAAGAAAAGAAGTTCTTCCTGATCCAGAACAAATTGTTTTAACAGATGGTGTTAAAGAAAGTGGATGGATTGCATTTTTAAATAGTTTAGAAAGTATTGAAGAGCCTCTTGTAATGTCTGTTTTTAGACAAGGTAAGTTTGTTGATTTTGGCAAAGAAACGTTTGTTTTAAAAGCAGCTTTTCCAAAAAGGTTTGAATTGTTTAAAGATAAATTAAATGAAACAAGTAAAAAGTGGATGCCACTTTTAAGATTGGTATTTTCAGATAAAGTTCGATGCGCATTTGTATTTGAAAATGATTTAGAACCTGTAAAAAAAAAGAGCATAGTTGGAGCGGGGGAAGAAATTAAAAGGGAAACATCATTTTCACAAAATATAAATACTAGACCAAAAAGTTTTGGGCATGCTATAGATATTTCAGATAAAGAAAAATGGAAGCTTACAAATAGCTTGTTAGATGTTTTTCCAGGGACAATTACAGAAGTTAAAGAGGATTTAAATGGCTAGGCTTAATAAAATTATAATAGTTGGAAGAACTAATGTTGGAAAGTCCACATTGTTTAATCGACTTGCTGAAAAAACTCGCGCAATCACTTTGGATCAAGAGGGTGTAACTCGAGATTTTATAAGTGATGTTGTTAATTGGAAGGATGCTTCGTTTGAGCTTTATGATACTGGTGGGGTAAGTTTAAAATCAACAACAGATCCAATATTGGAAAAAGTTCGAGTATCAGCTCTTAATTTAATAGAAGATTCTTATGCGGTATTATTTGTTGTAGATGGAAAAATCGGATTGCTTCCTGAAGATAGAGATATTGCAAAGGTTCTTCATAAAACTAATAAACCAGTTTTTTTGGTGATTAATAAAGCGGATGTTTCTGATGCTATTCAACAATTACACGAATTTGAACGTCTTGGTTTTAAGGAAAGTTTTTTTGTTTCTGCGCAACATGGTGCCGGAATTTCAGAATTGCTAGATGGAATCACTGAAGATCTTCCACATATTGTTGAATCTAAAGAAGAAGAAAAACCTAAATTTAGCGTCGTTTTGCTTGGAAAGCCAAATGTGGGCAAGTCATCATTGATGAATTTATTGCTGGCAAAGGAACGTTCAATAGTTTCGGATGTTCCGGGAACAACCAGAGAAGCGCTTTCTGAAAAAATTCAATTTCAAAAAGAATCTATTTTGTTAACAGATACAGCGGGTATTAGAAGAAAAAGAGCGGTTGAAGAACCTCTTGAAGAAATGATGGTGCACAGTTCATTTAAAGCAATGGAACGAGCTGATATTGTTCTTTTGATGTTAGATGAATCAGAAGGCCAAGTTTCAAATCAAGAATTAAAACTTGTTTCTTATGCTTTTGAAAATGGAAAAGCTGTAATTGTTCTGTTTAATAAAGATGATCTTATGGATGATCTTACACGACAAGATTTAGAAATTGATTTGGAAAAATATCCACAACTTTTTGAGAAGTTTGAGACTTTGCGAATTTCTTGTAAGACGGGTAAAAATATAGGTAAGGTTTTACCATTAGTTGAAAAAGTTTGGGAAAGATATTCTCACGAATTTGATGATCTTGAAGTAACAGAATTTTTCAAAGAAGCTTTGTATAAAAAACCATTATATCATAATAAAATATTGTTAAAGCTTTATAAGGTTCGTGTAATTCGCACAGCGCCTATTACATTCTTGTTTCTTGTAAATAGTGCGTCATGGTTTGGTGCAAGTCAGTTGGCTTACTTTGAAAATAGATTGAGATCAAAATATAATTTAAAAGGTGTTCCTGTTAGATTTGTTGTTAGAAAACGTAGTTAAAAGCAAGCCCCGGTATTTTTATCGGGGCTTTTTTTAATTTATAGATAATTAGTTTTTAGATATTATATTGTTGCATTAAAAACTTTTGTGAGCACTTTAAATAATTTTCGTATAAGCCCTTAATAATTCTTGTTGTTAGATGTATTTGAAGCGCAGTATATTTGGGTTCTTACATTTTTTATTTAATTTGTTGTAGACTAAAAAAAGGTATTTTTCAGACTCAATGCAAAGGAGTTACTATGCATAAAAGAATAACATTTCGCGGAATGGAACATTCTCCAGTAATGGAAAAGCATGTAGATCAACAACTTGAAAAAATTTTGCACATCTTGGATAATAAACCAGGTCCAAAACATCTTGATGTGGTTTTGGATGCAAGTAAAATACATTGTGATAACAAAGTAGAGTGTACATTAAAAACTCCTCAATTTGATTTGATTTCACATCATAGCTGTCCAGATATTTATGAAGCAATAAACATAAGTATAGATATTCTTTATCATCAGCTATTGGAAGCAAAAAGAAAATTAGTTGATGATAGAAAACAGCTTGGTCGGCATGAAGAATTTAAAAAAGAACGTTAATTTTTAAGAAGAATTTAAGAATTAAGGAGCCATAAGGCTCCTTTTTTATTGACTAAATTGTTTTATTATAAAATTTATTTATTTAAATCTGGCTTTTTTAGAATGTATTGTTTTAAAATTCAAATACTTATGTTGAATTAAAGGATTGTTGGTTTTTTAAGGAGATTGTTTAATGAATATTATTAAAACAAGAATTATTATATTTAGTGTTTGTTTTTTTGCAAATTCGATATTTTCATCTTCAATGGAACTTCCTTTTTTTGGTGTGGTGAAATTTAATAATCAACCGATTTTGATAAACAATAAAAAAGAATTTGATCTTGGCCCATTAAGGGTTGAAAATTTGTTAGCTACACAACAAAGAAAAAAGAAATTTATTACGGGAACCGTTCTTTTTTTAGATAAAGTTGCAAATATTGAATCTGATGAAATTACACCAGAAAAAATATCTTTTAATCTTAAATTTGCACAAGATTTAAAAATTAACATTTGGCCTAACTATTCTATAAATACTAATTCTTTGCAGTTGGTTATTTCGACCTTAAAAGACAAGCAATTTTTGATCAACTTAAAATGTGAAACAATGATATTAAATAAAAATGTATCAATACTTATTAATAAACAAAATATTCAAAATGAAGATATTTTGTCTCTTTCTTTTAGTTTAGATTCTCTTCTTTTGAAATATTTGGTGCCAGCGTTTGCGGATACACTATTTGGGGAAATCAACTTTGTAAAGCCATCGTTTCTTGTGCAAAATTTTAATCAGTCGGATATTCAAAAAATAAAAACTGAATTTAAAGGGCAGGTTGATTTATCTTCAGTTAAACCTTCTTCAATAAAAGTTGATCTAAGCAATGTAGCGTTTATTGCATCAATATATGAATTAAATTTTAACTTACAGGCTTCGATTCCAAATGGAATAAATATTGCTTCAATAGGAAATATTTCAGATCCAAAATTAATATTGGATGCTAAATTTAGTTTAGCTGATGGTAAATTTAAGATCATTTCTAGTGATTTAAGATTGGGAGGGCTTGCTAATATGGAAGTTCCTCATTTAGGTCTTGCTAAAATTCAATTAAATTCAAAATTTGTTCAAGATGGCATTAATGTTTCTGGTAATATTATTGATCCGTTAAAAATTAAACCTCTTGGAAAAACAAATTTTCCATTAATCAAAGATCTTGAGTTTTCTAATTTACGAATAAAAACAAATTTTGAAAAACCAAAGGCGCCAGGTTTAAAGCCCATAAGTACGATTGCATTTGGAGGAGATGTAAATTTACCAGCTCCATTTAAATTAAAAACTTTTGCAGAAATTAGATCAATTTTAAAACCTGATGGTAAGCCAGATTTTTTAGGTTTAGTTTCTATGCCTAAAGATTTTACACTGGCGGACATATTCCCTGAATTAAAACAAATTCCTTTGGCTAATTTGATTTTTTCAGATTTAGATTTAATTATATCGAATTATGATGCCGAATTTAATTTTAAAAATTTTAATATAAAGGTTATTAAGGGCTTTAATTTTGGAGGCAAACTGCAAGAATTAAAAATAGGAACCTTGTTTCCTGCATTTCGGGGTACCGTTTTAGATAATGTTATTATGAAAAATATTCTTTTGACTTTACAAGTACCTTCATTGGAAGATTTGAAGAAACCTCAGATGCCTTCTTTTACCATTAATGGGAGAATTGATTTATCAAAACTTGGGTTGCCAAATATTCCAACTCAAAGCCTTACAGATTTACCATTAATTTTAGATTTTAATCCAGAAGGAACCCTTAATATAGCCGTTAGTTTGGGCGAAAAAATTACTATCGATTCAATTGGTGAAATAACTATGCCCCGAATTTTGATTAATGCGACACCTTCAACAAAGATTTTTGATATAAAATTGGGCGGTATTGTAGCTATAGATATTCCAGTTTTGAATAAAAAAGTTGCAGTTAATTTGGATGCACAATTAAAAAATAATATATTTTTATTGGCTGGTGCAATAACGCAACCTGAATTTATTTTTCCATTTGAAAAACTTGCTTTACCAATTTTACAAGAGTTAAAACTTTCTCAACTAAAAGTAGCTTCTGAAATTATTCCTTCTATTCAACCTGCAAAGCTTCCTGCGCTTTCATTGGAGCTTGGTGGTTTGATTTTGATACCAGATCCATTTAATATACCGGTTCAAGGTTTTATGAAAGCTATCTCCTTACCAACGGGTAAAAAAGAATTTGGTTTTGTTGGCGCTTTTAAGCCAAATTATGGGTTAAATACACCAAATCCTAAATTTAATTTTGGTGTTGCTGTTCCAATTTTAAAAAATACTCCACTTGGTCGTATAAATTTTAATGTGTTGCAATTGGGTATTACTTCAATTGATTTACCGAATGTTCCAGATTTTGGAAATATGACAAAAGGATTTAATTTTAAGGGTGAACTTTCAAAAATTAGTTTTGGCGAGCTGTTCCCTGAGTTGGCAGCTACACCGCTTAATGCTATTAAATTTATAAAATGTGGTTTGACAATTAATGATTTACCATCACTTCAATCTTTAAAAAAGGGTTTGCCGTCATTTAAAATTAATGGTATGGCAGATCTTTCTGATATAGCTTCCTTATTGGGATTGCCATCGACTGATCTTACTAAGTTAGGTGTTTCTTTAGAGTATTTTAGTACCGGTGGTTTTAATTTAACAACAAAAATTGGTTTGGCCGAATTTTCAATTACCGGTGATTTAAAAAATAAAACATTTCAAATATCTGGTGACACAAAAATAAATTTTACAATTCCTTTGATTAATAAAGATGTTGAATTAGATTTAAGCTCGCAAATTGGTGATGGTGAAATGATCGAAGTAGACATCGTAAAACCATTAAATTTGTCACCATTTAGCATGCTTCCTGGCTTGAAGGATATTTCAGCTTTACAAAATGTAAGCTTTTCTAAAATGAGATTTAGAGCTCAGGCAAATATTCTGGATGCAATTAAAAATAAAAAAATAATGCCTGCATCATTTGATTTTGAGTTGATGGGTGATATAAATCTTTTAAATACACCAATGAGTTGTTCATTACGCTTTATTATGGTTAACAAAAAGATAGAAAATGTTATTTTAACGGCTAATTTTTCAGATAAGTGGAGGTTGTCACAAAGCGTTCCGCAGTTGAAGGGTACAGTTTTTGATAATATAACTCTTAAAAATGCTGGAATTATAATTAATTTGAATAATTTTACTCAAGAAATTAAAGAATTAAATATGCAGGTTCCATTAACACAGGGTATTAGTCTTTATGGAACAATTGATAAATTGAAACTCTCTACGTTATTGCCAGATATTCCTTCTGAATTTGATAAGATTACCGGGAATAATGTTTTATTAATGATTAAAAATTTTAATCCGTCAGTTCCAGAAAAACCATCTGTATTTATGCGTGGTAGTTTTGATTTTTCTTCATTTGATATTCCAATGATTGGAGAAAAATTAATCGGTCTTGATACAACTATTGATTTTGATTTGAATAAAGAATTAATTCTTGATGCAAGGCTTAAAAATAGTTTTAAATTACCTCAAAATATTGGGGAAATAAAATCCCCAAGTTTGCAGCTTGTAGCTCAAATGGACCCTAAAATATCTATGCGAGATCGTTTTTCATTTATGTTGAAAGCTAATACATCAGTTAATATACCTGTTGTATCTGATATTGAAATTGCGGGTAAAAAACTTGGCCGCTTTGATGCTTTGGTTGAATTTGAATACGCGAATAAAAAATTCACTGAACGACTTAGATTTAAAAAAGATTTATCATTTTATAACATTAAAATGTCTGATGTGTATCTAGAGTTTGTTTCAGTCGATCCTAATAATTTAGCATTTAATATTTTTGGAAAATCCATGCTTAAAGGACAGGATGTTCTTTCTCGTTTTACTTTTATAAAAGGTGGAAAATTACGTTCTGGTGGTATTGGGAATATAGAACAAGGTTTTTATATAGAATATGAAGGACTAACAGATTTAAAAAATGTTAATCCATTTGATGTGATTCCTGATTTAAAAAATTTAAAATCGCAAGTTCCAGCTGAGTTTAAGAATGTTAAATTAAAAGAAATTTCATTTGGGGTGTCTCTTGGTGCAACAGAAAAATTATTATTTGTTTCAGGTTTGGCAGACCTTTATGAAATAGAACAACGATTGTCTTTTTTTATTATTACCAATGATTTAGGTCAAACTGGTGTTATTGTTCAGTCCAGTCTTGATGCAACAAAATTTGCAATAAGTGATGTTATTAAGTTGTTTAAAGAACCAATTAAAAAGACTGTTCCAGGATTATCTGATCTTGTGTTTGCAAAAATGGTTGAAGGTCCATTATTAAAGGCTCTAAAGTGTCCTGCAATTGGATTGTTAGTTTCGACAATTCCTTATAGTTATAATATGAGTCGATCTTTAGGCCTTACCCCGTTTAAGACAGAAGATGGATATCCTCAAGAGATGTCATCAGGCTTGATTGTTTTTGGAAGATTAAAAATAGATGGAGAAATTAAAAATAACAAAGTCTTTGGTTTAGATAATCTTGTTATGAATCCAAGTTCAGAGGCCGGATTTTTTATGACATTTGGAATTACACCTGCAGATTGGCGCTTAATGTTATCACTTGAAAATGGAATATTGAAATACCAATTGCCTGGTATAAGTATTGCTCCTGGGCCAATGAAATTTGAGGTTTCGCTGACGCCGTCTCTTGCAGCTATTATTAGTGTATTAATGAGACCTGAAGACCAAATAGAACCACTTTTGTTTTCTGGTAGACTTGAGTTCCGGCCTTCGCAAATGCTTGTTGAAGCGTCTCTGACTATGCAGGGTATTTGGAACAATCCATTTGGATTTGAATATCTTCGATTTGGAAATGTAGCTGGCGAACTTAGTTGGGATGTGCCAATAAAATTTATAGCAGGAGTGGTTGGTGAACTTGTTGGGGATTTTTTTACGTCCGGTGGATCAGCAGGTACATCTGGAACTGCTAGTTCGGGTGCTGCTCCAACATATCCCGTAGGAGGAGGTTTTACCTTTGATGTTGAAATTGGCAAGTTGAACGACCCTATTAAAAAACATTGTGTTTGTGCTGTTAGTCTGACAAAGGAAGCTCAAAATATAATGTTTGATATAAAAGAAATTGGTAGTATGGGTAAAAAAGATATAAATCGTTTTGCGGATATTCTTTTAGATTTAACTTCAGTTTTGCAAAAAGGATTTAAGTTTTTAACGCAAATAATACCTTTGCCTCAAGAAAGTGCTCGATTGAATGGTCCTTTAATTAAAGAACTTTCAAATGCACAAAAATTTGCAATAAAACAAGATGTTAAAGATCCGTCATCTATTTTATCAGATATGATTAATTCTAATTTTAGCAAGAGCCCAAATTTACCTAAATTTGAGGATGTTTTAAACGGCGTAGCAGCTTTTGCAAATGATGTTAAATCTAAAGGAGATTTAGCAACAAAGTGGATTCAATCCTTACCAGATCTAGAAATTATTGATCCTGAATTACGTTACGCCATGGATAATGTTCAAATTGGAGAGATTTGGTTTGAAAGAGGTTTAGCCATTAAATGTACTTTAGAAATGTTAGGTAAACGTGCAGGTTCTAATGTTGTAGTAAGTATGAATGGTATTTCTGGAGAGCGGTTTGTATCAACATTAGATTTGGGTGCAATAATATCAGATAAATTTAAGGGGCAGTTAATAATAGATGGAGCTGGTGTTGATGGTAAATATGGAACATCAGATGATGGTCCTGCAGAAGCTATAAATCTTAATCTTGATAAACAGGGAATTGTTTATACGGGTCGTATTTTTATAAAACCATTTGATTGTAGTGCTGATGGTGAAGTTCGAGTTATGAACAATGAACTTTTATTTAAAGGTGTGTTTAATTTATTTGGATTGTATCAAGTTGATTTAGACGTAATAGGAAAAACAATAGGTGGAAAAGCGGATATTTTGATGAATGGTATTTTTAATTCTGACTTTGTGAATGAATTAACTTCTAAAACAAGATTGGCATTGAATAAATTAGATATGAAGGCATTGCCTGTTTCTTATAATCTTGCAGATATTTTTAATATCAATTCTGTAAATTTTAATTTTTCTTTTAATGATGAATTATCTGGAAAAAAACCTACGTTTACAATTAATACAACTGTTTTGGATAATAAATATCCTTTAGTTGTAACAGCAAATATTAAGGAAAATTTAGATTCATTGGCAAAAGAAGTAGCTTCTCAAATTTATGGTATTTTAAAAGAGCCAGCTATTAAATTAGTACAGGTAAAAAAGGATATTACTGATAAAGCCATAGAGGTATCGGATAAATTAACAGCAGCAATTACAAGAGATAAAGAAATGATCCATGAATTTTCACAAAAAACATTTGATGAAGCAATTAATAAATTAAAAGACTTGAATAAAAACATAAATAATTTATTAACAGGATTCTCCGAAGCCTTTGAAAAAAATAAAGTTCGAGTAGAAGTAACAATTGAAGAATAGTTTAAAATTACAAATTGTTTGATTGTTTAAATAATAAAAAAGCCTCGTTTAAACGGGGCTTTTTTATTGATAGACAAGTAGTTTTGAAGATTTATTTATTAGTTTCCAAGAATTTAATAATTTCCGGAATTGTCATTTTGCCAAAATCATCACCAACCCTTATAATTTCATTTTCTGTTTGTGGGTCTAATATTATAAATGTTGGTGCGCCTTTAACATTAAATTGTTTACGTATGTGGTCGTTTTCTGAATTGAAAATATCAATTTTTACAGGTATAAAATTTGTTTCTATTGTCTTTAAAACATCTTGTTGATGTATTTTGTTTTTATCTATATTTTTGCACGTTGCACAAGCTTTGAACCAAAAATCGAGAAGAAGCTTTTTGTTTTGTTCTTTAGCTAAGTTTAAAGCGTCATCATAATTATTAAGCCAAATATTTTTGGTATTTTCTGGAATTACTAAGAACGTTTCTGTGTATCCTTTAACTCCAAACCAGACAGCGGACGCAATGAATGCAAGTCCTAGTAAGTTTTTGACAGTTTTTATTAGTTTTGAATCATATGGCGCAATGCTACGGAAGTATAAGATGCCAAATACTGCAAAGAATCCTGTTAATAACCAAAGAATAATGTGATATGGGAGTATATTGTTAAGATAATAGAAACACATTAACAGCAGTAAAATACCGAATATTTTTTTGACTTCTATCATCCACATTCCAGATTGAGGCAGTGCATTCATTGAACTTGAGAAAGTGCCTACAATAATTAGAGGTATGCTTAGTCCAAAACCAAATGCAAATAATAAAGCAAAACCTATAAATTTACTTCCAATTGTTGCAACGATGGTTAAAAGAAGTGCAAGCCCTGGAGAAAGACATGGAGATGCAACAGACCCGCTTAACATCCCAAAGATAAAAGCAGATGTAATGGCACCACTGCCAGATTTAACTCCATTACTATTTCTTAAAAATGATGGAATATAAAGATCAAAGAATCCATACATAGAAAGACCTAGATAGCCAAGAACAATAACTAAAACTATGACGAATATAGGGTTAATAAGTATTTTTCCAAAAATTTGTCCAGAAAATGCAGCAAGTAATCCAAGAATAGAAAATGTTGTTGAAAGCCCAATTGCATAGGCAAGAGCCATTATTAGATTTTTAAAAATGGATTTGCTTGATTGAGTTTGTAATATACCAACTGTAATTGGAATCATAGGATAAACACATGGTGTTAAACTGAGTAAAAAACCAAGAAGTAGCGCAAGTAAAATTTGTAGCCAGAGAGAATTTGCATTTTTCATCCAACCAGAAATTTTATCACCCCATGTAATTTCTTTGTTTTCATCTTGTTTATTTTCAGAACTGGCAGATGTCTTTTGAATTTCTATATCGCCTGAAATTTCATTTGATTGGTTGTTTGAATTAAATGAAAGTGTAATAATTTTTTCTTTAAAGGATTTTTCAGTGTTGAGGTAATAACTTAAATGAATATTGCTAGTTGACACACTGTTATCTATTCTTGTTGCCTGTAAGTTTATAGAAAAATTAGAATCAAATATTTTTTTTGTGGCTTTAAAGCTAGTATCGAATTGTTCTTTTGGTGGTGTTGAAGTTTTCCAATCGGAAATTTTTACATAAGGATTATCGGAAGAAAATTTTAAAAAATCATGATAAACATTTTGATCTTTTTCAAGTTTAAAAAAAACTGTTATGTCTGTGACATTTGAATCAAGTTGCTTAGTTTGTATATTTATTTGTGAATTAAGAATTGAGGGTGTGCAACAAACAAGCAAACTAAGATAAATTAGTTTTAGAGAAGAAAGTTTTTGGCGTTTTATCATGGAGGTCCTTTGATAAAAAATGGTTATAAATATAATTGATATTTCATCTAATATAGCTTAAAATGCAAATTATTATCCAGAAAAAAATATTTTGGGGCTATAGCTCAGTTGGTAGAGCGCATGGATGGCATTCATGAGGCCACCGGTTCGACCCCGGTTAGCTCCACCAAATTGTGAATATAAATTTGAAGAATTTGGACTTTAGATTTAGGTGAGATTAAAATAAAGGCGATTAAAATTGATCGCCTTTATTTATGCATTATTTTTTAAATTATTTTTTCTTTGTAAATGGTTGAGTGATTTTTATATGACCATTACCTGTGTACATAGTTACTTTTGATCCACCTGTTCCAATTTCACCTTGAACATTTTTTTTGAATAAACTCCATGAAGGATTATTTATTTTCATTGGTTCTGGTTTTAATTTTACTAAATGATCTGATGTTATGGTTCCATACATTGTTTTAGCGACAAGGTCAGCATTAATTTTTGCAGGTAGTTCAACATTTATGTTTCCATAGTTTGTTTCTGCTAATAGTTGTTCGGACTTGATAAGTTTGTTTGTTTTTATTTTTATATTTCCTTTTTTGCTTTGGGCAAGCACAGTATTTTTTGCATCAAGTATTTCTATGTTTCCATTTTGTGTGTTTGCGTTAATTATGCCTTCTACTTGTTGAATTTTAATTGGTCCGTTTTCTGAAGATATTATTCTAAAATTTGTTTTAGTTGGAACCATTAAATTGTATTCAACAATTATTTTGGTTTTATCAGTTGTTTTTTTTGTTTTTATGTAAGCATTATCTTTTTTGAATGTGCATATAACTTCTACGTCGTCAAAATTTTCTTCTGGTCCTTTTTTTATAGCTTCAATAACTATTTTGGGTTTGTTCCATGATTTAACATTTATGGGACCATTGATATTTTCAATTTCTACAATTGCATTTTCACCAACGAGGCTTTCTTTATTAATAGTTTCTGTTTTTTGGCTGCCAGTAAATGGTAACCAAGAGCGCATTTCTAGGGCATTGATGTGCGAATAAAATTGTATTGTAGACAATAAAGCTAGAGAAAAATATTTTGTAGATATGACTTTCATTTTTTTCCTTTTTTTTGAAAGATTGAGTATGGAATATAAAAAAATATCATTGAGTATTCAAGAGTCTTTAGAACAGATACTTAAAAAGCATTTATTAGTCAAAGAAGTTGTTGAAGAAATCTTTAAGCATGGTGGAACTGTTTATTTGGTTGGCGGTGCTGTTCGTGATTTGTTATTAGGGTTGCCTGCTAAAGATTTAGATATTGAAGTTCATGGGGTGGAATTAGATAAATTACAAAAAATATTAGAAAAATTTGGACGAGTTGATTTGGTTGGTAAAAGTTTTGGTGTATTGCGGTTATGTTTGTTAGATATAGATTGGTCTGTTCCTAGAAAAGATAGTAAGGGAAGAAAGCCTGTCGTTGAAATTGATTCAAATATGAGAATAGAAGATGCTTTTAGAAGAAGAGATCTTACTATAAATTCTATGGGTATAAATTTAAAAACATTTGAATTAGTAGACCCTTTTTATGGTTTACAAGATTTGCATAAAAATATTTTGCGGGCAACAGATAAAAAATTATTTGAAGAAGATCCGTTAAGATTTTATAGAGTTTTGCAGTTTGTTGGACGTTTTGGAATGCATCCGGATAAAGAATTAGATGAAATTTGTTCAAAAATAAATTTAAACGGGGTAGCAAATGAACGAATAGAAGAAGAATTAAAAAAACTTTTTCTTAAATCAGCAAAGCCTTCATTGGCTTTTTTATGGCTAAAAAAAATTGGTCGACTTCAAGAATTGTTCCCAGAAATTTATGCTTTGATTAATTTAGATCAGGGGACAAAATATCACCCAGAAGGGGATGTGTTTGAACATACAATGCAAGTTTTAGATGCGGCAGCGGGTTTAGCTTTTGAATCTGAAAATGAAAAGCTAGGCATTATGTGGGCGGCATTATTGCATGATATTGGTAAAATATCTACTTCGCAAAAAAAATTGAATGGGCATGTTTCCAGCTATGGCCATGCGCAAGAGGGTGGCAAAATAGCACAAAAAATGCTTAAGCGATTTATTTCAAAAAGAGACTTGATTGATTTAATTTTGAAATTAATTATTTATCATATGCAACCTTCACAATTAGTTGCTCAAAAAGCAAAGTCAGCGGCTTATAAACGGTTGGCAAATAATTTATCACCAGAAACATCTATTAAAGTTCTTTGTAAATTACTTGTGGCAGATGCTTTGGGTAGGAATCCAAAAAAAGGTGAACCTTTGCCTGTATCAACAAATATAGTTGGGTTAGATGATTTTATAAAAGCGGCAGAACAGGCATTTGTTTTTGAAAATAAAGAAGAACCGGTCTTGCAAGGGCGTGATTTGCTTGATCAAATTCATCCTGGCCCTGAGTTAGGAAAAATTCTTAAACATGCATATGAAATACAAATTGAAGAAGGTATTAAAAATAAAGATGAATTGAAACGACGTGTATTGGATTAGATTATTAGTTTTATAATATTTCATTTAAATCTTTGTAATTTGAGAATTAATCGATCTTCTCTTTCTATTCAAAAGCAATTTGTGCTAAACTTTGTCAATCTTTTTATTTATAGAGTTATAAGGAGTGATCATGTTAAAGTTTTTTTTGGGTAATTCAATTTACAGATTAGTTATTAATTCTGACTTTATGTCCAAACTTGTGTTGTTGATTTTATTATTGATGTCAATTGTTTGTTGGGCGGTGGTGTTTTATAAGTTAATTTTGTTAAGAGTTAAAAAAAGTCAGTTAAATGATGCAATTAAAAAATTTCAAAAACTGGAAAGCTTTGAGCAGGCAATCGGTTTGGCAAAAGATTTGGCCGGAACGTTGCCAGGATATTTGGTAACAAGCTGTTTGAGCTTTTATAAATCAGGATTGGAAGGAAGAAGTGAGCGTAAGTTAATGGAAACAGATCTTGAAATAATTGAGTATCAAAAAGATCAATTATTAGATGATATGATTGCAAATGAAGAAATGTATCTACCTATCCTTTCAACAAGTGCTGCTGTTGCACCATTGCTTGGTTTATTCGGTACCATTTGGGGTTTGATTGATTCATTTGTAAGCATCAGTGAAAAAGGATCTGCAGATATAGCAACCATTGCTCCTGGTATTGCAGAAGCATTACTTACAACTTTGGCTGGTTTATTAGTGGCTATTCCTGCATTAGTTATGTTCCATTATTTAAATTTACAGGTTAATAAATTAGAACGTCAGTTTGTCTTGCTTTCCGATAAAATTAATCTTTTGGCAAGAAAATTATTTGTTCGTTAGGGGGTAGCAATGAACAGATTTCAGAAAAAAAGATTAAAAAAACAACGCATTATGCCAGAACTTTCTATGACGTCGATGATCGATACAGCATTTACTTTGTTGATTATTTTTATGGTGGCTACACCAATGATTCAGAACTCAATTAAAGTTGAACTTCCGCAAGGCCAAACAAAAGAACATTCTGAATTGGAAAAAGAACTTGTTTTATTTATGGATAAAAAAGGAAAAATTTTCTTAGAAAAAGATGAAGTCAAATTTAAAGATGTTGTTGCAAAAGTTAAAGATAGGTTAGGTAAAAGACAAGATCAAACAGTTTTTGTTAATGCTGATCAAGCTGTAAATTATGGAGAAGTTATAAAGCTTGTTGATGAGATTAAATTTGTAGGTGGGGTGAAATATGTGGCGTTGGCAACAAGGTCTTCTGCTAAAGCTGCCTAGCAGGTTTATTTTTATATTTAGACTTTTATGTTTTTCAATTATTGTTCACGGTATTTTTTTATTCAGCGTGTTTTTTTTGATTAATGGTGGTTTATTTCAACCAACATTTGTTATCACAAAAAATCTTTCGGCTGGTCAAGCAAGAATAGTTGTGTTGCCTTTTTATCGATCAGTGCCAGGAGCATTGAATGCTAAGAGATCTGGTTTGTCAAAACAAAATATAAAGCCGATAAAAAAATCCGTTGTAAAAACAGCTTTTGCAAAATTAAAATCAGCGCCAAAAGAAAAGCCTATTGAGAAAAAAATAGTAAAAAAAGAGCCTGAAAAAATAAAACAAAAAAAGGAAGAAATTAAAAAAGTTGTTAAAAAAGAAGAGCCTAAAAAAGTTGAAGAAAAAAAGGTAATTGAGCCAGAAAAAAAAGAATTGGAAAAAAAAGTAGAAAAAGAAGAGCCTAAAATTGAAGAACCTGTGATAGAGCAGAAAGAAGAATTGTTAGTAGCTCAAGAAACCCCAGCTGTTGAAGAAGGCCTGGATGTTTTATTTGTAGGTACGGATGATTTGCAGGCATTAAAGTTGCAAGAGTTGATTCAAGCAGAAATTAATGAAGCATGGTCTCCTCCTGCAGGTCTTTCTAAGGACCTTGAGTGTCAGGTTAAAATATTTGTTGATCTGAATGGAAAATCTTCTCAAATAGCTGTAGTAAAAAGTTCATCAGTTTTAGTTTACGATATGTCTGCAAAACGTGCGGCGATGAGTTCTTCATTTCCTGAAGCATTAAGAGGAAAAGAAATAGTTCTTACATTTAAACAAGGATAAGTATGAAAATTTTTAATGTGTTGATGATAGAAATTTTATTTTTTACAACTCTTTTTGCAGAAGATCTGGAATTTAAAATAAATTCAATCAAAACAGAAAAGATGCCTTTTGTGATTGGTATTGTGGACAAGGAAACTGACGATATTTTGTTTGTTGCAAATCGATTAAAAGATGATCTTGAATTCAGCGGTCAGTTTCTGGTTGATATTAAAAATTTTAGTCAGCTAAAAAAGAAAAGTGATTTGGCTGATCAAATAGATGAAAAAACTGCACTGGGAGTTTTTTTAACGGATAATGGTGATTCTGTTGGCTTTAGACTTTATGACCTTTTTTCATTTTCAATGTTGGATGGCAAAAATTATAAAAAAAATGATTCAGGTGCTTCTTGGTGGGCCCATAACATTGCGGATAAAATTTGGCCTTTATTAACGGGTCAAGATGGCTTTTTTTCTTCAAAAATAGCTTTTTGTAGAACTATTTGGGGGGGTAAGCGTGGCAGTGAAAAAATAATTTATATTGCCGATTATGATGGAAAAGATCCAAAAGAGCTTGTTAAAAATGGGTCTGTAAATTTAGCTCCTAGGTGGAATTGTGGTTCCCAATCGCCTATTTTGTTTTATTCAGAATGTGCGCCTGCAAATATGCGATTAATTGCTACTAATATGCGCGGTAAAAAAAAGGTTGTTTCTAACTTTGAAGGTTTAAACATGCTTCCTTCATGTTCGCCTGATGGAAAAAAGGTTGTTGTTTGTCTTTCCTTTAGTGGCTCTAGTCAGCTTTACAGCTACCATTTTGATGCTAAAAGAAATAAAAACGTATATGTTCGGTTAACCAATAATGATGGCAATAATGTTTCACCAATTTTATTGGCCAATGGCGATGTTATTTTTTGTTCAGACTTTGAATCTAAGTCGCCTAGAATATATCAATATTCGGCATCTAATAAGAGTTTAGAGCAAATCACTTCTTCAGGGTATTGCGCAGCACCTAGTTATTCAGAAAAAGCTAATAAATTAGCATATTCAAGGATGGAAAAGGGTATTATGCAGATTTTTATTTATGATTTTAAGACAAAAGTACATAAGCAGTTAACTTTTGATAATGCCCAAAAAGAAGAGGCAAGCTGGTCGCCATGTGGTAATTATCTTTTGTTTTCCGTGGAATCTGAATCTAATACTAGATTGGCTTATTTGAATCTTTTGACCAATCAAATTAAAATGGTTGGTGGCCCTAAATCTAATATAAGTTATCCTTCTTGGTCGCCTATATATTCAGAATTTCCTGCCATTTAATGCTTTAACTGTTAACAAATTGATGTTTTTTTAATATAATTGAAAAATAATCTCTTTTTAGGGGGTATTTTCAGGGAGAGTTCATGGTTTTATATAATTTAAAAAATAGAAATAGGTAGGTGCTTGTGAAAAATTTAAAGAAAAAAATGGATAAAATGCCAAAAAATATCATTGGTGGGTTAATAGGCTTTGGCTTGTGCTTGCTTGTTTTGGCTTATTTAATAAGTGGTAATCGAGATGTAGAAAATCTATCTTATTCAGAATTTATAAAACAAATTCGTAACAGCAATGTAGTTTCGGTAAAAATTTTAGATAATAATGTTCAAGGGCAAATGACTGATGGAAAACGTTTTACAGCAGTTATTCCAGCCTCAATTAATTCAGTTTGGGAGACTATGGATAAACATAACGTAAATGTTGAAATTGAAAATGCACCAGTTTGGCCTAATTTTTTATCTTATTTATTAGCTTTGTTACCCCTTTTATTATTAATAGGGTTAGGAGCTTTTTATTATATTCGTCAGAATAAGAGTGCTGGTCAGGGCGGTGGTTCAAGTATTTTTAGTATGACTAAAAGTAAGGCTAAAGTATTTATGCCTAACCAGATTAAAGATAACTTTAATTCTGTAGCGGGTGCTGCTGAGGCCAAAGAAGAATTACAAGAAATTGTTGATTATTTAAAGGATCCATCAAAATATGCTCGTTTGGGAGCAAAAGTTTCTAGAGGTACACTTTTAATAGGTGAGCCAGGTAATGGTAAAACATTGTTGGCGCGTGCGGTTGCTGGAGAGGCTAATTGTCCGTTCCTTTCTATAAGTGGTTCAGATTTTGTGGAAATGTTTGTTGGTGTGGGTGCTTCTCGTGTTAGAGATTTGTTTGCACAGGCAAGAAGTTTGGCTCCATGCATAGTGTTTATTGATGAAATTGATACAGTTGGTCGTCAAAGAGGTACTGGTTTGGGTGGCGGTAATGATGAAAGAGAACAAACATTAAACCAGTTGTTAACTGAAATGGATGGTTTTGAGGATAATAACGCATCCGTTATTGTTATTGCGGCAACCAACCGACCAGATGTTTTGGATAATGCATTGTTGCGTCCAGGTAGATTTGATAGAAAAGTCATGGTTCCTTATCCAGATTTAAAGAGTCGTTTGGAAATATTGAAGGTTCATGGTAAGAAAATTAAACTTAACACAACCAGTGTTGATTATGACAAGCTTGCTAGAGGAACGGTTGGTTTTACTGGTGCAGACCTTGCTAATTTGGTTAATGAGGCGGCAGTTCATGCTTCACGTAATAATAAACCTTTGGTTGATATCGAAGACTTTGAAGAAGCTAGAGATAAAGTTCTTTTGGGTAAAGAAAACAAGAGCATTTTATTAACTGATGAAGATAAAAAAGTAACGGCTTATCATGAAGCTGGACATGCAATAATGACATTGTTGCAGCCAGAAGAAACGGATCCTTTACATAAGGTAACAATTGTTCCTCGTGGTTTTGCTTTGGGTGTAACTCATTCGATGCCTGAAAGGGATAAATATTCTTCTTCTAAAAATGAAATGTTGGCTAGAATTAGAACTATGCTTGGCGGTAGAGCGGCAGAAGAACTAGTTTTTGGCAAATTAATGACAGGTGCTTCAAATGATTTTGAAAAAACATCTGAATTAGTTAGGAATATGATTTGTAAGTATGGTATGTCTGATCTAGGTATGATTGTTTACAAACAAGGTGATAATACATTTAAATATTCTGAAGATACGGCTAAAAAAATTGATCAAGAAGCAACTAAGATTGTGAATGATTGCTATGCAGAAACAAAAAAAACATTGAGTGAACATAGAAATATGCTCGATAAGCTTTCTTCTGAATTAATAGATAAAGAGGTATTAGAAGCAGATGAAATTTACTCCTTACTGGGTATTGAACCTCGAGTAACACATAAAATATCTTAGGAATTTGAATGAAAAAAGAGAGTTTTGCTCAAGAGGTTGAACCGATAATTAGAGAAGCTGGAAAGATCCTACTTTCCTATTTTGGGAAACATCTTGAACGTAATAGTAAGCCGAATGCCGGATATTATTCACTAGCGGATATTGAAAGTGAACAATATTTAATTAAAAATCTTCAAAAGATTTTACCTCAAGCATCTATTTTGGCAGAAGAATCTGGTCAAAACGGGCTGAATCAAGATCTTTGTTGGGTAATAGATCCTTTAGATGGAACCGCTAATTTTGTGCATGGAATACCGTATTTTTCTATTTCTATAGCACTTACAGAAAATGGCGTACCTATATTTGGGATGATTTATAATCCAATTTTAGATGAACTGTTTTGGGCTCAAAAAGGCAAGGGTGCTTTTTTAAATGGTTATTCAATTAGGGTTTCTGATGCAAGGAGCCTTGATATTTGTTTGGCCAGTAGCTGTTTGCCTTATGACGAGACTCAACATGATAGGCTTTTGCATGATTTTGGTAAAATTGCAAAAAGAATTGATGGTATTCGAAAAATGGGTTCGGCAGCTCTTGACGGTTGCTACGTAGCATGTGGAAGGTTTGATGCTCTTTTCTTTGAAAGACTTTCCTGGTGGGATGTTGCAGCGGTGGTAATAATTATTGAAGAGGCCGGTGGTCGAGTTGTTACTTATGCAGGAGAGCCAGTAAGAGCAGATTTTACTTCTTTTGTAGCGGCAAATGAAAGTGTAGCGAAGCAGTTTTTAGAGGTTTTGAAAGAAAAATAACCTTAAATTTGAAAAAAAATTGATTTTTTGTACACTAGTATAGTACTTAGTTCCATAAAATTTTAGATAATGTTGTAGAAGGATTTTGTTAGATGGCTAGAATTTGTTCCATTTGCGAAAAAAGACCAAGGGTCGGTAATTTAGTTAGCCACGCAAATAATAGGACTAAACGTTGGCTTTACCCTAATGTTCATACAATGCGTTTTACATTGACCAATGATCCAAAAGGTAACGTTTACCGTGCTGCAGTTTGCACAAAGTGTGTTAAAGCTAAAAAAGTTCAAAAAGTATTCTAATTATATAGTTCAGAAGGTAGGTAAGAATGCCAAATATTAAATCAGCAAAAAAAAGAGCGGTTCAATCTGAAAAAAGAAGATTGGTCAACTCAGCAAGAAAAACATCCTTGAAATCATCTGTTAAAAAAGTTTTAAAAGCAATCGAAGCTGGTGAAAGTTTAGAAAGTGTAAAAGCTCTTTTAAGAGATACAGAATCAAAGTTCTCTCGCGCAAAGAGCAAGGGTACACTTCATGCTAATACAGCATCAAGAAAAGTATCTAGACTTGCTAAGAAGGTTTCCGCTTACGCATCCGCAGGTAAGTAATTCTTTCTATAAAAATTTAAGGAGCAGCCTGTAAAGGTTTGCTCCTTTTTTTATATGTAATTTTGAAGAAATGTTATTGAGATAAAAATTATTTTTTAACTAACTGTTTAAAGGAATAAATCAATTATGAAAATAAAATTAGTTTGTTTTTATTTTTTATGTTGTAATTTGACAAATTTAGGTGCTGATAAAATTATGTGTCAATTGCCTGTGGATTATAATACTAGAAGAAATAATGATTTGGCCTTAATCAATTCTCTTGTTGGTGTTATTGATTCATTACAAAATGTGGAAAGCATTAATCTTTCTGGAAATAATTTAAAAGAAATTCCGACTGTATTAAGTTTGTTTTCGGGTCTTAAAGTACTTGATCTAAGTAATAATAAATTAATTTCTTTGGATACTTTATATTCATTAGCTTCATTGGAAGTTGTCTATTTGTTAAATAATCGTGGATTGAAGATGGAAGAGATTGTTAAGTTGGCTGATGCTTTACCGAATTTAAAAATTATTCGTTAAATTCTTCTAATAATTGATCGGTATTATTTTTCATTAAGTTTTTATAACTTAATAATATATTTTTGGTTATGGTGACGGCGACTCTTGATGATCCAACTCGTTCAAGTAAAACAACCATGACCAACGGTTGTTTGTTTTTGTATTGAAAGTGGGAAACAAACCAAGCATGTTCTAAATTATCATCACTTAAGTTTCTTTTTTGTAAGGCCATTGTTTGAGCGGTACCAGTTTTGGCGTAAATTATCATGTCTTTGATGTTGTTGAGTTTTTTACCTGAACCTATTTTAATAGTTGAGCGTATTGATTTTTTTAAAAAATCTAATGTTTCTTGTTTAATATTTAAAGGGCTGCTTTCTATTGTTTCATCTAATAATATTCTTGGTTTGATGAGTTTTTTTGTAAATATGCTGGAAAACATTCTAGCTATTTGAATTGGTGTAACAGAATTAAAGCTTTGTCCTATACATGCAGAAAGAGTTTCTCCTTGCCACCACTTTTCTCCTTTTGTTGTTTTTTTCCACATTTTGTTTGGGATTAAACCTGTTTGTTCAGCCATTATTGAGTTTGTTTTTTGATTGAGCCCGTATCGTTGTGCATAATCAAAAATCGTATCAATTGATATTTTTGAACCAATATTCAAGAATGGAATGTTGCAAGAATGGGCTATCGCATGTTTTAATTTGATATGACCATGGCCAGATTTATTGGCACATAAATATTTTCGGTTTCCGTAAAGATAAAATCCATTGCACGTAAATATTTCTTTTTTGTGAGTAATTCTTGTTTCAAGGGCAGCACTTAATGTTACAAGTTTAAAAATAGATGCAGGTGGATAACATGCATAAAAAGCTCTATTTAAGAAAGTGTTATCTTCTTGAAGTTCTGACCAATCTTCTTGACTAATTGGGGAAAGAAAGATTGTTGGATCAAAGTTTGGTCTAGATACCAATGCTTTAATAGCTCCATTTTCAGGGTCCATCATGATTATGGTCCCAGAAACCTCTTCTGGAAAATTTAATTCTACAAGCTGTTGTAAATTTAAATCTAGAGTTGTTTTAATGTCTTGACCGGCAAGAGCTTGTTTAATTTCTTTTGATTCAAGTTGACGGCCAAAAGAATTAACAATTTTTAACGTTTCACCTACTTCACTTTTTAATGTGTTATCTAAAATCTTCTCAAGGCCCATTTTGCCAGAAGGTTCTGTTTCAAGTTGTCCTAGATAGCCTACAATATGGCTGGCTAATTTTTTGTAGGGATAAAGACGTTTAAATTTTGTGCTGATATGTAAATTGGCATTAAGGGGAAATTTTTCTTGAATCTTACTTAATTTTTCTAATGTAAGTTCTTTTGAAAGTTGAAAATGTTTATGGAATATTTCTGTATGTCTAATTTGATTTAAAATTTCCGGCGAGGTTAAATCTTCTTCTAAAATAGGACTCAAGTCTTCAAGTAATTTTTTTTGTTCTTCAGATAGTCTTTTATTGCCTGTTCCATGCCATTCTAGAACTGAGTATGGAGTTGTTGTCACCAGGTGGTTGCCATTACAGTCTAAAATGTTGCCGCGATAAGAAAATGTTTTTTCGATTCTTAAAAAATTTTTTTTACTCATAGTGAGTAAATTTTCGCCACTAATGATTTGTAAATAAATTAATCGAATACATATTATGAAAAAAGCAATAAGAATTATTTTTACAATGGTCGAAATTTTTTTTTGATCATTATTATATTGAATTAAACTCATACTTTTTTCATTTTGTTTATAGGGTGAATTTTATTACAAATTTCTGAGAGCTGTTCCATGGATACATGAGTATATTTTTCGGTGCTGGCTAAAGATTTATGGCCTAATAATTCTTGAACCATTCGGAGATCGACCCCTTGATTTAATAAATGGGTTGCAAAAGAATGTCGAATTTTATGTGGGGTGATTTGTTTTTCAATTTTTAAAAATTTTCTGAACATTTCTATAATGCGCTGGACCGTTCTTGCAGTCAAAGTAGTTTCGTGGTATCCAACAAATAGGTATTCATCTTTGCTAACAATAGGGTTCCGTTCTTTTAAAATATATTTTTGGATTTTTTCTTTTGCTTTTTCTCCAAATAAAACTATTCGTTCTTTGCTGCCCTTGCCCCAGATTCTAATTGTTTTTTGTTCAAGATCAATATCCTTAATTTTTATTGAAACAAGTTCTGAGCAGCGAATTCCTGTTGCGTAGAGCAATTCTAGAATAGCGTTGTCGCGTACTGGTAATTTAGTTGGAAGATCATCGGCATTAATTTTATCCAGTAAATAAAAAATTTCATCAATACTTAAAAAAACAGGAAGTTTTTTATCTATTTTAGGGCGACTTAATTGGAGAGAAAGAGTGATGCCTTGAATTTTTAAAAATTTTTCAAAAGATTTGAAACAGGAAAGTTTTCTGGCGATTGAACTTTTTTGAGTTTTTTTATGATAAAGAGTTACTAAAAATCTTTCAATGGCAAGCTTTATTGGATGATCGACTTTATTTGATATATTAATCTTTTCCCAAAATTCATAAAAACACTCTAAATCACTATTGTAGGATTTAAGAGTGTTGTTTGATAAATTTTTTTCAACCTCTATGTGAACTAGAAATTCTTTTTTCTTTTCTTTAAATTCTTTTATTAACATATTTTCCCTTTTTGGTTTTTAAGTATATGTATTTTTAGAATTTAGGGCGAGTTTTGGATATTAAAAAAGGGAGATATCAATAAAGTTTTATATTTTTTATTTAAGAACTTATACGAAAATTCAAAAACACTGATTTTTTATATCAAAAAATGACTTGATCCTTCGACAAGCTCAGGATGACATCCGTCATATTAATTTATATTTTATTGCGTTGTTCTAGCTCTGTAGCCTTAAACTATGTGATTATTATTAAATTAAATTTTTAACATTTTAATATTGAATGAGAAATGACGTTTTTCATGGTTTTTAAGCAGTGGTTTTCTAACTTTTTCTAATAATATTCACTGATTATTAATAAAAATAAAGACGGATGTCATCCTGAGCTCGTCGAAGGATCTCATCCTGAGTGAATCCGAACGCAGTAAGGATTTGTATCGAAGGACGAGTCCTTTAAATAATTTTCGTATAAGCTCTAATTGCGAATTATTCTAATTCGTATTGTTTGAATCTTCGACTTACAGACGATCTGTTGACCCCAATAAGTTCGGCAATTTTATTTTGATTTGGAAGTTTTGTCCAAAGTTCTTTCATTAATTTTTCATCTTTTAATGCACGTTTTCCAAGTTTGGAGGCTTTTTCTATAATTGGGTCGTTGGAATTTTCTGTTGTGGTCCAATAGGTTTTTAAAGGTGTGAGATTATTTTTTTTAGATTTTTCAGCAAGCATTTGATGAGTTCTTTTTTTAAGTTCTTGTAAGCTGATGATTGGTTTTTCTTTTATTAATTTTTCTTTTTCTTGATCTGATAGTTCTAAAAGATTTTTTAATGCGTTTTGGGTGATATTTTGGTTAGAGAAGCCTTCTATGAGTTGATTGAGATCAAGTGTTTTTAAAGCCGCTATTTTTGGCATAATTAAAGTTGTCTGATGCAATTCCTTAAATAGTTTTGCAGAAAATAATCTTTCTTGTGTTAGTTTTTCTAGATTTTGATTTGAGGAACAAATTATCCGTACATCACTAAAAATTTTGTGTTCATCTTTGAATATGTGAAAAAATCCATATTTTATGAATTCTGCCAGTTTTTCTTGCGCTTCCAAATTTAAATTATGAATATTTTGAATAAATAGGGTGCCCTTTTTATCTAATAATTTAAGTAACGGAACTGGTGGATTTGGTAGAAAAAGTGAATTTATACCAAATAATTTTATTGTTGTTTCATTATCATTATTGGGGTTGCTAAGTTTTAGTATATGTAATTCGTCTCTTAAACTGATATCGTGTAAAAGTTCTACAGTGGGTATTAAGTCATCTTCCGGTAGGTTTAACAGTGTTGCTTTGGGACTTAATGATGCCTTTAATATATCTAATTTAAAGTCTAAAAGCGGGCCTTTGGTTGATGGTATAAGTTTATTAATAAGTTTTCCAGATTTGGTTGTTTCTAGGTAAAGTAGATAGTCCCAGTCTGTCGGATTTGAAAGGTTATCTATTTGATTTTTTAAAATATCGGAAATTTCTGGGTAGTGAATTGTTAAGATTATTGAGTTTTGGTCTAATTGTGGAATGCCGGTAACAATCATTTTTTTATGATTTTTATCTAAAACCCAATCAGTTTGAACTGTTTTATAGTCAATCACTTTGGTGATGATTTGTTTTAATTTTTTTGTTGAGTCATGCCCATCTTGTGTATTTGGATCGAAATCAAACATCTCTTTGGCTGATTGGTTGCCAAAAGAGAATTTTTTATTTTTGAAAAAAATAATTCCAATTTCCCTTGATTGACTGTCTTTAATAAAAGATTTTATGCTTTCTTTGTATTGGGTAATTTCGCTATGTTTTTTATGAAGTTCATCTTTTAATTCTTTTTCTTGAGCTATTAAATAATGTAGTGAGCGTTGTCTGATTAAATTAATAATATTACCAAGATATCCTGCAAAAATTAGCATTTGGCTTCTATCTGAATGGGAAAATATATTTTCAGAACTTTTGACTGTTATATGAGCGATTAGTTTTTCAGATTGATATATTGGAATATAGATACTTAATTCAATTTCTTTCATGAATTTTGCTAAAAGTTCTGTATTGGGATTTGATTCGTAAAAATTATCAAAATCTAGTTCATCAAATATTAAAACTTTTTCATGTTTGATAAAATTAATTATTTCTGGTGGATTGAAATTGTGTAATTTTTCTATGCTTTGTATTACAAAATCATTTGTGTGTGTTAAATCTTGTCCTGTTTCTGGTCTGATGTGCAATCTGACGCTTTCATAGTTGAGTCCAAAACTTTCTTTAAAAAATCTGCGTGTAATATGTTTGAGTTCTTGAACATCTGTAACAACACTAAGTTGTTCTAATATATCAGTTAATTGTTCAGCAAAGTTGTTTTTTAAAAATGTTGTTACGTGTTTTTCAGTGTTTAAAAATCGAAGTTTCATAACACGAGAAACAAAATATAAACTGCCAAAAGCAAGAATAAGGAAACTCATATAGGCTAAAATATGTTTTGTGGCTTGATCTAACTCAATTAAGCTGGCGCAAAGTTGCAAAGAATCTCCTATAAAATATGGTGTAATAATATAGAAAATAAATATTTTCAGTTGTCTTTTTAAAATTTTAGGAAAGATTCCTGAATATGCTTTTTGTATTCCATAAAAAAGGCAAGGAAGGGTTAGTGTAAAGAGTACGTATAGTGTTGTTATTTTATGTAAGTTTTGTTTACTAATAAAATTATATAATTCTGGATTTGATTTAAAACCTGTTATGCCTAAAAAGGTTATTAGTGTTAGGCTGGGTAAAATCATTAATTTGTCTGCGAGGTTAATAGGATAATGTTTATTAACAAGGTGCTTTATGAATAGAAATAGGGCATGGGCTTGCAATAAAATAAAGATCCATGCGGTAAAGCGCATTGTTTTGTGAATAAATGGTGTGCGAAAATTATAAAAATTTATGTCAATGGTTGAAAGATTCCAAGATAAAGCTATGGCTAAAGAACTTCCTAAAACTAAAATAAATAATATAAGATTTTTTTTATTTTTAGTTTTTGTTTTTAATAAAAATGTAATTATTCCAGTCCATATTAAACTGGATATGGATGACATTAAACATATGGTTATTGGGTGGCCAAAAAAAATTTTTAGGATTGATAAATCGAACATTTTTTATTTGCTTTTAATTAAAAATAACTTTACAATGACTTACGTATTTTTTAATTAGGTTATATTAAAAACAAAAAAAGTTAAGTTTTTGCTTAATTTTGAAAGGAAAAACATGAATAACAAGTTGCAATTATCGATGCTTTGCAGTTTAATGTGTTGCTTTTCTTGGGGCCTTCAAGCTTTACCTCGTGCAGTAGAGGATCTTGAAGTTGCATCCATTTTAATGTGTTCAGGCGGTTCAGCCCGTTCACGAAAATGTCCAACACCTCCAGAAAGATACAACTGTCCAACACCTCCAGAAAGATACAATTGTCCAACACCTCCACCAAGATACACTCAACCAACTCCTCCACCAAGATACAATTGTCCAACTCCTCCACCAAGATATTAAAAATTCATTAAAAATAAATGAATAAAAAAATAAGTGAATTGCTTCAAATATTAGAACGATTCACAAAAGATATGCCCAAACCCCTGACAGACATTGTCATTAAGGAGTTTGGGCATTCTCCTTTTTTAATATTGATCAGTTGTCTTTTGAGCTTGCGGGCCCGTGATGTTGTAACAATTAAAATTGTCCGGAAGCTGTTTAAACGGGCTCAGACACCCCAAGAAATCATAAAAATTCCAATTTTGGAGCTTGAAGAAATTATAAAGCCGATTGGTTTTTATCATACTAAGGCGAGGGTTTTACAGGCTGTTTCAAAAGAAATTTTGGAAGAATTTGACGGTTTGGTGCCTGATTCAGAAGAAAAATTACTAAAAATAAAGGGCGTTGGCCGGAAAACAGCGGCATTGGTCCTTTCGCAAGCGTTTAATAAGCCCGCTATATGCGTAGATGTCCACGTTCACCGTATTTCAAATCGTTTGGGATTAGTTAAGACTAAAACCCCCGAACAAACAGAAAAAGCTTTAAAAAAGGTTATTCCCCAAGAAAAATGGCTAGAAATTAACAGATTATTGGTTATATGGGGACAAAATATTTGTACACCAATTTCCCCGTTTTGTTCTAAATGTCCTTTAAAATTAAAGATTTGCCCTCAAATAGGGGTTAAAACGACTCGATAGCTTAAGTTGGTTATTTTGAATTTTATAAAATTGGGCAAAAAAGAAAGCCCAGATAAATCCGGGCTTCACATTCTCTAAATTAAGAGTCACTTACCACTTTCTTTTAGATGCGGCTTTCTTAGCGACTTTTCTTCTTTTAGGTGCAGCTTTTTTAGCTACTTTTCTTTTCTTTGTTGCCTTTTTAGCCATCTTTGGAGCGGCTTTCTTTGCAACTTTTTTAGCTGTCTTTCTTTTTGCTACTTTCTTTTTAGGAGCAGCTTTTTTAACAGCTTTCTTTGCTACAGTTCTTTTTTTAGGAGCAGCTTTTTTAACTGCCTTCTTTACTGTAGCCTTTTTTACTACTCTTTTCTTTGCTACTTTCTTTTTAGGAGCAGCTTTTTTAACAACTTTCTTAGCTGTCTTTTTAGCAACTCTCTTCTTTGGTGTTAGTTTCTTCATATTCATTTCCTCCTTTAAAGGTTTTTGAAACCACTTTGTTTTTTACCTTACAATTAACATTATATTAAATAAAATTTCAATCTGCAATACTTTGTTAAAAATTTATAACATTTTTTATTTTTTTGATATAAAAATAGCTCCTGTTTAATTGAATTTATAACCTGTAAAATGTGCCTTTTTTATTTTGATAAACGAGCAATAAAATTATTGTTTTTTTATTGATGAGTTGTTGAAATTGTTTATCTGTAAGGTTGTTTGAAGTTGCGAACGTTTTTAATAATTTTATAAATTGGTTTCTAAATTTATTCAAAGTATTTTATTTAATTTTTTGGCGTATTTGAATGAAAATATATTTTTTAAAAAAAGAGTAAAATTAAATTTTTTTTGTTTAAAAATTAATAAAAAAAAGACAATTTTTGTAAAATTTTTTTATGGAATTTCTATAAAAATTCTATTTTTAGCAATTATTTTTATTTTTTATGCTTATAAATTGAAAAAAAGGGGTTGGAATTTTAAAAATTATTCAGTATCCGCGGCTTGATATGTTCTGTAAAAAATAGTTTTTAACACTCTTTTTTTGTATTTGCCTCATCTAATATATAAAAAACATGTATATAAAAAACATGGTTTGGTTAGATTTTTTTTTGAAACGGAAAAGATTGGACTTTTTGATGGTATTTAGTTTTGGAACTTATACGAAAATTCAAAAACACTGATTTTTTATATCAAAAAAGGACTCGTCCTTCGATACAAATCCTTACTGCGTTCGGATTCACTCAGGATGAGATCCTTCGACTAGCTTAGGATGACATCCGTTATATTAATTTATATTTTATTGCGTTGTTCAGGCTCTGAAGCCTTAAACTATGTGATTATTATTAAATTAAATTTTTAACATTTTAGTATTGAATTAGAAATGATGTCCTACAGGGCTTAAAAGCCGTGGTTTCCTAAGCGTTTCTAATGATATTCACTGATTATTAATAAAAATAAAGACGGATGTCATCCTGAGCTCGTCGAAGGATCTCATCCTGAGTGAATCCGAACGCAGTAAGAATTTGTATCGAAGGACGAGTCCTTTTAAATAATTTTCGTATAAGCTCTAAAGTTGGCTTTTACGCATATTTAAAGGGCGAGTTTTTAAGTTCGCCCTTTAAATAGTCTATATTTGACTTAGATAATTGGAAGAGATGGCGTAATTAATGTTTCGGACATCTTTTTTTTAGGTGTTTTTTTTGTTGCCTTTTTAGCGACCTTTTTTTTAGTCACTTTTTTAGGCGCAGCTGTTTCTTCCATAGGGTTTGTAACTTTTGGAGTTACTTTTTTAACTGTTTTTTTCTTAGGTGCAGCTTTCTTTTTAGGTGCGGCTTTTTTAACAGTTGCTTTTTTAGCTACCTTTTTCTTAGGTGCGGCTTTCTTTTTAGGGGTAGCCTTTTTTGCTACTTTTTTCTTAGGTGCAGCCTTTTTAACTGTTGCCTTTTTAGCTACCTTTTTTTTAGGTGCAGCTTTCTTTTTAGGCGCAGCCTTTTTTTTAGGTGCTACTTTTTTCTTTGCAGCTGGTTTTTTTGTTGCCATTGCACACTCCTTTTTAGAGGGTATTAATAAACACAATAACACATTTTTTATACGAAATATTTTATGCTTAATCATGATATATTTACTAATAATTAAAAGTCAATCTTTAGGCTTTGATTTGTTTTTTTTATTTTGATTTCTTTGATTGAATAAGGAAATGCGCACTTTATTTTTTTTATAAAGTGCGCATTTTTTTTATATTTTTTTAAAAAATAAATTAAAAAAGTTTATTTATTTTTTAAAAAGTTCATTTATTTTTTTAGGGAGATCTTCGAGTTTGATTCCAAATTCTTGTTCACCTTTGTTATATCTAAATGTAACCGTATTTTGGTCTTGTTCTTTTTGACCAATTACAATCATTACAGGTATTTTTTCAAGCTGTGCCGTTTTTATTTTTGCAGATATTGTGTTTGATGTTTTTTCCAGTTCTGCTCGAATATTTAAATTTTTTAAAAGGTCTAGAACTTTTTGACCATATGCTTGTTGTTCATCAGTGATAGTTAAGATGCGCATTTGTATAGGTGCTAGCCAGAAAGGTAGTAGTCCTTTGTAGTGTTCAAGTAAAACACCAAAGAAACGTTCAAGGGAGCCATAAATAACTCTGTGAATCATTATTGGACGTTCTTTTTTGCCTTCTGAATTAATATAATTAATGTCAAAGTTTTCAGGGTTATTAAAGTCAATTTGGATTGTGCCGCATTGCCATTCTCTATCTAGAGAATCTACAAATAGAAAATCTATTTTGGGACCGTAAAATGCACCATCGCCAGGGAAAATAGTGTACTCTATTTTGGCTGTTTCGAGCGCGTGTTTGAGTGCATTTTCTCCTCTTTCCCACATTTCATCTGTTCCCATAGATTTTTTTGGTCTTGTTGAAAGACCAACTTGTATCTTGTCAAAGCCAAATTTATCTATGACTGTTTTTATAATTTGGATTAACTCAAGAATTTGATCCTCAAGTTGTTCTTTTGTACAGAAAATGTGCGCATCATCTTGTGTGAATGCTCGGACACGGAATAAACCATTGAGTGTGCCAGAAAGTTCATGACGGTGTACTTTACCAAATTCAGATAATTTTACAGGAAGCTCACGGTATGATCGTGGTCGTTCTTTGTAAATTAGTATAGCGCCTGGGCAGTTCATTGGTTTTAATGCGAATGTTTTTTCTTCTATTGGCTCAGTAAAATACATGTTTTCTTTATAATTGTAGTAGTGCCCAGATTGTTTCCATAAGTCTTCATTTAAAATGGTTGGTGTTGAAATTTCTTGATAGTCATATTTTTTGAGTAATTCTCGCATGTAATTAATCAGTTCATTATAAACGATGAATCCTTTTGGAAGGAAGAATGGCAGGCCAGGCCCTTCTTCATGAAATGAAAATAGATCTAATTGTTTGCCAAGACGTCTATGATCGTAAAGTTTTGCATCTTCAATTCTTTGTTCATATGCTAAAAGATCTTTTTCGGATTTAAATGCCGTTCCGCTGATACGTTGTAATGCGGCATTTTCTTTATCTGCTCGCCAGTAAGCGCCAGAAAGACCTGTGAGTTTGAATGCTTTTATTTTTCCTGTTGATTCTACATGGCCACCCCTGCAAAGATCAAAAAAGTCGCCTTGTTGTGAAATTCCAACTGTTTCATCCGGAATGCCAGCAATTAATTCAAGTTTAAATGGGTTGTCTTTAAAAAGTTTTATGGCTTCTTCTTTGCGGACTTCTTTTTGTGTTATTGGTTGGTTGCGTTTTACAATTTCACGCATTCTTTCTTCTATTTTGGGAAGATCTTCTTCTTTAAAATTTGTTTTTGGTAAAAAATCGTAAAAAAATCCGTTTTTTGTGACAGGGCCTATAGTTAATATTGTTTTTGGGTATAATTCCAAAACAGCTTGTGCAAGCAAATGGGCTGCAGAGTGTCGTAGATTTTCTAATTCTTGATTGTTGTTCATTTTATTTCCTTCTAAAACTGTTATTTGTACAGTTTTCTTATTAGTAAAACAAGATTTTAATTGTAACAAAGGGCTTGAAAAAAAGCTATTTTGTCACTTTTTTAATTTTTTAAGTTGAATAATAAATCAGGATCTTTTCTCTGTGGTTCAATATTATTGTTTTGTTTAAAGATTGTTTTCATACTCGCATATTTTTTGTATATGATAATAATGTCAATTCAAACGTCCTAATCAAAGGAGAGCTTATGTCCCCAGGGAAGAAGATATATATTTTAGATACCAATGTTTTGATTCATGATCCATTGGCTATTTATAGTTTTGGTACAGCGGAGGTCGGGATACCAGAAATTGTTCTAGAGGAATTAGATAAATTTAAAGAAGCTGGTTCGGATGTAGGTAGAAATTCCCGTGAATCGATTCGTATATTGGATAAACTTCGAGCCTTTGGTTCACTGGGTGAAGGTGTTCATATGGAATCAGGTGGAATTTTAAAAGTGGTTTTTATTCCTGAAGATGAAAAGAATAAAATAAAATTTCCTTTTCATTTAGATTCGAATGATAACCAAATATTACTTACGGCGTTTTATTATAAAATTCAAGGCTATACAGTTAAATTTATTAGTAAAGATTTGAATTCTCGTGTTAAAGCCGATGTGTTGGGTATTGAATCAGAAGATTATTTGCGAGGAAGAGTTTCGGAAGATAAATTTTATAAAGGTTGGTTAAAATATTCGGTGCCATCTTCAGAACTTAAGGTAAAAGAACCCGGTATATTATCGGATATAGCGGAAGAGAAAGAGCTGGTTCTAAATAAATTTATTTGGTTAGAAAGCAATAATAATCCACAAAACTATAGGGTTTTTAGATATTTAGGGCAGGATAAATTTTTAGCTGTTTCTCAACCACAATTAAAATGGCCCTTAGGCCCTCGTAATCCACAGCAGCTTATGGCTATGGATCTTCTTTTAGATGATAACGTGCAAATGGTTAACTTGGCTGGGCCGGCCGGTACAGGTAAGACTTTTTTAGCTTTATTGGCAGGGTTGCATAAAGTTTTGGTTGAAGATGATTATGAAAAGATGTTAATTTCTCGTCCTGTTATACCTTTGGGTCCAGATATAGGTTATTTACCAGGCGATGTGTCTGAAAAACTTCATAGTTGGATGCAGCCTATTTATGATAATGTTGATCTTATTATTCACTCAGCTGAAGTAGCCAAGCACTTTGGGGAAGAATTAAATTTTGGAGACAGAGCACGTTTATATAAAGAAATTCATAGTAAAGAGTTTCATAAACAGGCAAGAAAAGCTCGTAAAAAGGGTGATAAGTATGATAAAGGTGATAAATATGCTCAATTTAATAAGCGTGATAAGCATGAAACAGAACCTGAATGGAAAATTCATTCAGTAGATGAACTTGTTAGACATAAAAAACTTAGTTTGGAAGCAATTACATATATGCGTGGGCGATCTATACCATACCAATATATTCTTATTGATGAAGTACAAAACTTAAGCCCACATGAAGTTAAAACCTTGGTTAGTCGTGTTGGTGAAGGTAGTAAAATAATACTTTGCGGAGATCCTTATCAAATTGATTCACCGTATTTGAATTTTAGCAGCAATGGTTTGATTGTTTCTACAGATAGATTTAAGGGTCAGAAAATTTTTGGCACAGTATTCTTAGAAAATAGTGAACGTAGTGAACTAAGTAAATTGGCTGCAGAATTGATGTAATCTTGGTAATTTTTTGGTAAAAAAGAGGGGCGCACGCCCCTCTTTTTTGTGTAAATTATTTATTTTGCGAATTTAAATCAAATTGATTGTTGTATTTTTCTATTAAAGCATATGTTTCAGGATCCATTAAATTATCAAGATTCGATGTGATTGCCGCCCACATTAAAATTTTGATAATTAATGTTGAATTGTTTTTTTGAATAGCGGATTTAAATGAATCTTTTATTTCATTCAAATCGTCGATAGAAAGATTTTTTTGATTATATAAAAGTTTTATAAAAATTTTATCAGCGTTATATGTTTTAGCCGCTTGAAATAAACTTATATTATTAGGTCCTGTTGTAGCCATTTGCGGGTTGTATTTTTGAAATTGATCAACATTATCAGCAGATATTGCTGCCATTAAGGCGAACATTAATTCTTTCACTATTTTCCTTTTTTAATTTTAATAGTCTATGATTTTATAAAATTTATTAGAATTCGTTTTAAGTCTAGAAATGAAAGTTTTGTGGCTTCTGGTCTTGCAAGAACTATGCAGTCGTAGGGATTATTTTCAAAAAGTTTTTCTTCGTAAAAAATAGCTTTAAGTCGGCGGCGAATAAGATTGCGTTCTGGAGCAGAACCAGTTTTTTTGGGAGTTATGATTAAAATTCTGGAGTAGGACAAAATTTTAGGGGCCAACAAAATTGTAAGCCCCAAATTTTTATGTCTTTTTTCGACTGAATCAAACAGCTGCTGAACTTCTTTTTGACGGAAAGTTGTTAGCTTATTTGAGAGTTTTGTCATAATTACGCACGAACTGCTAAGCGTTTTCTACCCTTAGCTCTTCTTCTTCTAAGAATTGCGCGACCGTCTTTGGTGCTCATTCTTTTTCTAAAGCCGTGTTTTCTGTTTCTTTTGACTTTACTTTTTCTGAAAAACGTTACTGACATGATTTACTCCGAAAATGTGCTAAATATCTATGAATTTTAAAATTTGTTTAGACTTTCAGTTTAGAGGTAATTTTGAAAAAATTCAAATTTACATGTTAATTTTTAGTAATTTTTAGATATCTTTCCACATCTTGGGCTGCTTTGCATCCATCAGCTGCCGCTGTAATGGCTTGTTTATACGTGTAATCGGCCACGTCTCCTGCAGCAAAAATACCATCTGCAGAGGTTTCTGAGTGATTTTTTAACTTAATATATCCATGGTCTAAGTCTAATTGACCTTCAAATGGTTTTGTATTTGGGCTTAATCCTATGGAAACAAAGACTGCATCGGTATTTAATGTTTGATTTTTGCCAGATGCAATGTCTTTTATGTTTATTCCTGTAACTTTTGAGCCATCACCTAAGATTTCGGTGACCGCGGTATTGTATATAATATTTATTTTTGGGTGATTTAAAACTCGCTCTTGTTCTTTTGGAGATGCTGTTAGGCTGTTCTTAATTTGAATGAGAGTTATGTTATCTGAATAATTGGCAAGAAAGGCTGCATTTTCTACCCCTGAGTTTCCGCCACCTACGACTACAATTTTTTTTCCTTGAAAAAATGGACCATCGCAAACAGCACAAGAAGAAACGCCTTTGGTCCAATATTCAGTTTCACCAGGAATTTTAAGTTTTAATGGGGTAGCGCCAGTTGCGATTATTACGGAGTTTGCTTTGATTTCTTCATTTTCAGATGTCCAAAGGGTGAATGGTTTTTTGCTGAAATCAACTTTGGTAACTTCTCCCGATATAAATTCACAGCCTAGGGCTTTGGTTTGATTAATCATTTTCATCATTAATTCTGGCCCCATTATTTTTTTTTCAGCAGGCCAGTTTTCAACAAATGACGTGCTCATAAGTTGTCCACCTGGTTTATTGCCTTCAACTAAAATGGGTTTTAAATTGGCTCTGCTTGTGTAAATACCCGCTGTCAATCCCGCAGGGCCTGAGCCTAAGATAACTACATCGTGAATTTTTATTTGAGTCATTTATTTCCTTGTTAGGTGATAAAGCGCGTGATTTAATGTTTTTTCACGTAAACATGATTGCTTGATAATGGCTGAAGGTATTGGTGATTCTTGATAATTTATAGCCCCATCTGGTGGTGAAAAGTGAATAAGCTCTTTTGTTTTTATTCTTTTTGTTAAATTTAAATAGCCTCGAATATCAGTTTGTGTGAGTTTAATGTTTTCATGGAACGCCAACTGATCTATAAAAACTGTTTGTTTGATTTGCTTTTCTGCTAATTTTTCTATTTGTTTTTCAAATCCCTTTTGAGTTTTATAAACATTAAAATCGGGTGTTTTTTTGATGTTTTCAACTATAATGTTGCCTTGTTTTTTTACAATTTCTGATGGAATTTCAAATGGATGTTTGCTTAATAATAATTTTAAGGCTTCTTCTACAGTTTCACGTCTTTGTGTTTGATCATTTCTTTGGGAAAAAACTTCAATTAATTTATTGTGTAATTCTTTATTAGTTTTGATTCGGAAATGTCTTTTAAAATCTTCTAATGATAACTCTAAGTTGTTAACAATATCATTTATTTTTATTTGAAATTTATAATTTGTATCTAATGTTGCGCTAAAAAAGTTTTGTAGCATCTCTGCTTGTGAACAAAAATTTTGTCCGATTTTTTTATTCAAAAAAATTTGTGTAAAAGGGAGATCTATTTCTTCATTTCCGACTTTGATCCAAAATTCAGAAACAAGGTCGGGATGTAATGGTGATCCATCGTCTTTGAGAATTGCGATCTCAAAATTTACCCAATCACCTTCCTGGACTGTATCGAGTACGCAATTTTCTGTTAAACAAAGTTCTTCTTTAAGGAAAATTTTTACTTGTTTGTCGAGATCTTTGTAATTTTTGCGTTTTGGTGTTTGAAAAGGGAATCTTTTCCAACCTTGAAGGGCGATTGTGCGAGATGGTTTTACATGAAATACGTATTCAGCTTCCTGTCCTTTGTGTAGTTTAATATTGGTAAGAACAGGATCTTCAGAAAATGAAATTTTATTTTCAATTAATTCTTCATAAAGAAAATTAATTATTTTAAAGTTGAACAGAAATTCTTTGAGGTGATCTTGTAGATCTTGTTTTAAATTTTCCGCGATGTAGCAACACGGGGCATTGCCTTTGCGAAATCCTTGAGGGGTAACATTGTGAACTTGTTCTTTTGTTGCTAAATCATAAATAGTATCAATTAAGTTTGCTGAAACTATAACTGTTGCAACCAATGTTGTTGCTGTAGTTGATTCTATTTTGAATTGAAATGATTTTTCTGAGATACTCATTGCCAGCTTCCTTTTTTTATTGCCAAGGCCTGAGAGATTTTATTGATTATATGGTGCGAGAGAAGGGACTTGAACCCCCACCTCTTTCGAGACTGGAACCTAAATCCAGCGCGTCTACCAGTTTCGCCACTCTCGCACACATTTTTGGTGGGCCGCCTTGGACTCGAACCAAGAACCTGCAGATTAAGAGTCTGTTGCTCTACCAAATTGAGCTAGCGGCCCGGGAATTTCAATGATTTTTTAGAATATACGCTTATTGTACCAAAAACTTAAATAAATAAAAGTTTTTTTAGAAAGCTTTTATTTCTGCTCGTTTCTTTTCTGCGAGTACATCTATTTTTTTGATAAAATCAGTTGTTGTTTTTTCTAACAAATCAGTCAATCTTTTGCCAAAATCTTCAGAAATTTGCTTTGCCTTTTGAGCGTCTCTGACTAGATTTTGGTACTCTTTTCTTGAGTTTCGAACCGCAATTTTTGATTCTTCTTCTTTTTTGCCCAAGATTTTTACAAGTTCATCTCTTCTTGCGCCACTCATTTCTGGAAGCTGTAATCGAATAACTTCACCATCATTTGCAGGTGTAATTCCTATATCAGATTCTTGAAGGCCTTTATCTATATCAGATAGAGTGCTTATATCCCAAGGTTGAATTATGATGAGTCTGGCATCAGGGGCTGAAATTGCAGCAAGTTCTTTTAATTTAAGTTCTGTTGTTCCGCCATAGCACGCAATTTTTACATCTTCTACCATTGCAGGATTTGCGCGACCTGTTCTAATTGCAGCAAGTTCTCTTTCAAAATGTTGGATAGATTTATCCATTTCTGCGGTTAGTTTTTTCTGATAATCTTTAGGATTTTCATTCGTAAAATCTACTTCTACCATAGACATAATTAATTCCTTTTATTCGATAATGGTTCCAAAGCTTGGATCATTATTTGCTTTTAATAATGAGTCCTTTTCAAATATACTAAAAACTCTTGTTTTTAAGCCATTTTCTTCTGCTAAAGCGTAGGCTGTTAAATCCATAACTTTTAATTTGGAATTCATGGCCTCTTTATATGTTAATGTTTTCAAAAGTTTGGCTTCTTGGTTCTTTTTGGGGTCGGCGGTGTAAACACCATCAACATTTGTTGCCTTCCAAACTTCATAAGCCTTTATTTGTAATCCTCGCAAAATGGCATTTGTGTCTGTTGAAAAGAATGGGTTTCCTGTTCCACCTGAAAAAATTAAGCAATCACCACATTCTATAGCTGAATCTATTGCTTGTTGGGCAATGGGTTTGCCTACTTCAGGTGAAGGTACCGCACAAAATAATGAAGTATGAATACCTTTTTGTAGGAATAGGTCTTTTAAAATCAAACCATTCATCTGTGTTGCAAGCATGCCAATTTGATGACCTACAGCTTCTGAGATGCCAAGTTGTTTGCTTTGAAGTTTGCCTCGAAAAATATTACCACCACCAATAACTATTCCAAATGTTACGGATCCTTGTAATTCCTTGATTTGTCTTGCAATATCAAGAATTTTACTTGGATCCATGTGTGATTTGTCTTGTGAAAGCAGAGCTTCACCAGTTAGTTTTAGTAAAATTGATTTCTTCATAACTCTTTTATTCTGCGCCGATTTCAAATCTTACAAAGCGTTTTATTTTGATGCTTTCGCCTAGTTTAGCGATTAATCCCTTTAGGAGATCTTCAATGGTTAGTTTGTCATCTTTGACATATGTTTGTTTGATTAAGCAAATTTCGGCATAAATTTTTCCGAGTTTGCCTTCAACAATTTGATCAACCATTTTTTCTGGTTTGCCAGATTTAATTAGTTCTTCTTTTAAAATAGCTTTTTCTTTTTCAATAAATGCAGCATCAACATCTTCAGGAGCTAAATATTTAGGTTTTAGAGCGGCAATTTGCATGCAAACATCAGCTGCAAAGTTTTTCATATCGTCGGTTTTTGCAACAAAATCTGTTTCACAAACTACTTCAATCAAAACACCAACTTGTGCACCTGGATGAATGTATGAATGAATGATACCTTGTTCAGTTGCATTTCCAGATCGTTTTGCAGCAATGGAAGCGCCTTTTTTTCTTAAAATTTCAAGCGCTTTTTCCATGTCGCCATTTGATTCGACTAGGGCTTTTTTGCAGTCCATCATTCCAACGCCGGTTCTGCCACGTAACTCTTGTATTTGTTCCATTGTTATATTTGCCATTTAAGGGCTCCTCTTGTTTTTAAATTAACATTGTAAAGTTTAAGTTTGCCAGGAATATGATTTTTATCAATTGTTTATTTAGTATTTGAATCACTACTTTACTTTATTGGGGACGATCGGCGCATTTTTTTATTGAAAAACTTACATCTTTTCGGGTGTATTGAGACCCATTAGTTTAAGACAAAGTTCTAGACTATTTTTTACATCATGTATCATTAATAATCTTGCGCGGCTTTTTGTAATATTTTCTAAATCAATAACTTTGTTTTGGTTGTAATAGCTGTGAAATGTTTGTGCTAATTCAATTGTGTAGTATGTCAATAAATGTGTTTGGAAGTTTTCGCCTATTACTTCTAGCAAGTGTTTAAGAGATATAATTTTTTTTATTAAACCATATTCTTCTTGCCCAATATTTTTTGCATCATCTGAGCAAATATTTTGCAATTCGGGGGATTGATTTGCTTTTTCCAAAATACTTTTGGTTCGAACAAAAGCATATTGAATGTAATAAACAGGATTTTCATCAGTTTTTTTTAGCGCTAGATCTAAATCAAAATCTAAATGTGCATCAGCTTTTCTATTTAAGTAGAAGAATCTTGCTACATCTTTGCCAACAGTTGCCGTTACATCTTGTAAAGTTACAATGTTGCCAGCTCGTTTGGACATTCGAACAGCTTCGCCGTTAGATTTCATAGAAACAAGTTGGTATAAAATTACAGTTAACATGTCTGGGTTATAGCCCATTGCTTCTAGTAATCCTTTTAATCGATTTACATAGCTGTGATGATCTTGTCCTAATATCATGATCATTTTCTGTGCGCCACGATCTATTTTATTTTTCATGTAAGCGATATCTGGAGAAACGTATGTGTATTCGCCGGTTGCTTTTTTTAGAACACGGTCTTTGTCGTCTTGAAATTCGGTAGATTTAAACCAGATGGCACCATCTTGTTCATACGTGTGACCTTTTTTTACAAGATCTTTAACTGCAGCATCAATTGCGCCACTTTCATGTAAACTTTTTTCAGAAAACCAAACATCGTAATGTATGCCATATTCAGATAGAGTTTCTTTTATTTTGTTAAGAAGATGATCTTTTGCATAATTTTTGAAGAAATCAGCAGATTCTTTTTTTAGGTCATCGCCTTTTTCGTTTACCAGCTCTTCTGCGAGTTCTTGCAGATATTCACCTTGATAACCGCCTTCAGGAAGTTCTGCTGGAATGCCAAGTGCTTGTAAGCACCTAGCTTTAAAAGATTCACCAAGTTTATTTATTTGTACCCCTGCATCATTTATATAAAATTCTTTGGTAACATCATAGCCAAGGAATTTAAGGATGTTGCCAAGAACATCACCAATGATTCCACCTCGACCATGGCCTAAATGCAAAGGGCCCGTGGGGTTTGCGCTTACAAATTCTATTGAATAGTTTGTTTTATTTAAATTTTCGGATTTAAAAAAGTTTTTATCTTGTTCAAAAAGTTCTGTAGAAAGCTCTTGAAAGGCTTCTTTGGTAAGAAAGAAATTAATAAAACCTGGGCCAGCGATCTCTGTTTTTTCTATAAATTTGTTGATAAAATTTTTTGAAATTTCTTGAGCAATTTCTCTTGGATTTTTTTGTAATTCTTTTGCCAAAACCATCGCGGCATTGGTGCTTAAATCACCAAATTGTGCCTGTGGTTTATCGGTATTTAAAGTTAAATTTATATTTTTTTCTGGATTTTCAATTTTAAATTGATTTTTTAAAAAAGAAAAAAGCGAATTTTGCATGTATTCTAACAGATTCATTTTGGCCTCATAAATTATTGATTTTCAGGGGATTGATCAAGTTAGTTTACAAAAGTTCTGCTTAAAAGTCACTTTGTGATTTGGTAGGTAGAACTTTTAATTTTGATATTAACCAACTAAGGACAGTGGTTAACTCTGGCGTTAGTTGGCTGTGTGCGTTGTAGGATTAATTAATTTGTATGAAAAAGAGTTGGTTGAGAGGGGGCTCTTTGATTTTTAGCCGTGGTCATCTTTTTATTAATGTTGTTTTTGGAGAATAAATTGACTTGTTTTTGGGGCTTTTGTTAGCGTCGAATCAAATGTAAAAGATTTGATTTAGGAGAAGGCAAGAATTATGAAAAATATAATTAAAGAAAATTTGTTGCAATTAGAATTGATGGCAAATACTATTCGGCAGGACATAATTAAAATGTTGTTGGCGGCTGGTTCGGGTCATTCAGGTGGTCCATTAGATTTGGCGGATGTTTTTACGGCCTTATATTTTAATGTTTTAAAGCAAAATCCTAAAAATCCAAGATGGGAAGAAAGGGATAGGTTATGTCTTTCCTGTGGTCATGTTGCACCTGTTCGTTACGCTGCTATGGCGCGTGCAGGATATTTTTCGGTTGAAGAATTACAAACATTGCGTAAATTGGGTTCGCCTTTACAGGGGCATCCTTCTTTTGAATTTTTACCTGCAGTTGAAAATTCAAGCGGACCACTTGGCCAAGGAACATCTGTTGCTGTTGGAATGGCTTTAGCTGCAAAAATGAAAAAAGAACAACATCGTGTTTATTGTGTTGTAAGTGATGGAGAGCAGCAAGAAGGTCAATGTTGGGAGGCTTACATGTTTGCCGGTAATCGAAAATTAGACAATCTCACATTTATTTTGGATTACAATAATATGCAAATCGATGGGTATGTTGAAGATATAATGAGTTTAAAGCCGATCAAAGAAAAGTATGAATCTTTTAATTTGTATGTAATTGAGGTTGATGGCCATAATATTCAAGAGATTATTGATGCTTGTAATTTGGCAAAAACTATTCATACAAAACCAACAATGATAATTGCTCATACAATTCCTGGAAAAGGAGTTGATTTTATGGAAAATGATTATCGATGGCATGGATCTCCTCCAAATACGCAGCAAGCAAAAGAGGCATTAAATCAACTTGAAAAAATTAGAATGAACATTAATCCTTCATCAAAAGCAGGATTTAATTTATGAATAAAAAATATAATCAAACGTTAAATACAAATTTATTTTCACCAAATATTGAAATTGGTTCCCAGCGAGATGGCTATGGTAAAGGTGTTCTTGAAGCTGGTAACTTAGATAAAAATGTTGTTGTTTTGTGTTGTGATCTTGCAGAATCAACAAGGTCAGAATTTTTTAAAAATGAATATCCAGAACGGTTTATTGAAGTTGGCGTTGCTGAACAAAACATGGCTGGAATAGGTGCGGGACTGGCGGCAGAAGGTTTTATTCCTTTTTGTTCATCTTATGCTGTTTTTAATCCAGGAAGAAACTGGGATCAAATTCGAGTATCTGTTTGTTATAATAATTGGAATGTTAAAATTATAGGCGCACATGCAGGTATTTCTGTTGGTCCAGATGGTGCGACTCATCAGGCATTAGAAGATATTGCAATTACGCGTGTTTTACCAAATATGGTTGTTTTAGCTCCGTGTGATGAAATTGAAACTAAAAAAGCGGTGATGGAGGCTGCAAAAATAAATTCACCCGTTTATATTCGATTTGGAAGAATAAAATCTCCTATCTTTACAACAGAAGAAACTCCTTTTGCTATTGGTAAGGCGCAAGTTTTTAGAGAAGGCTCAGATGCGACCATTATTTCTTGTGGTTATCTAATGTATGAGGCACTAAAGGCGGCAGAAGAACTTTTTAAAAATAAAATAGATGTTGAAGTAATTAATTGTCCAAGTATTAAACCGCTTGATAAAAAAACAATAATTAGCTCTTTAAATAAAACTAAATGTTTGGTGACTGTAGAAGAGCACCAAGTTGCAGGTGGGATGGGTAGCGCAATTTTAGAGATGTTGGCCCAAGAGGATAATTATTCTTTTGCGATTAAAATGATGGGCATGCAGGATAAATTTGGTGAATCTGGTGATCCGTATGAACTATTAAAAAAATATGGATTAACAAGTCAGGATATTGTTAATGCTGTTATGGATCTTTTGAATAAAAAAGGATTAAAAAATGAATAAAAAAATATTTGTTACATATCCAATCCCTGGTGAAGGTTTAGACGTTTTAAAAAGTAAGGGATATGAAATTGTTGTTAGTGAAAATAAACCAACAAAACAAGAATTAATTAGTGCTGTAAAAAAGTATGACGCTTTGATTTCTTTGCTTTCTGATCTTATAGATAAAGAAGTTATTGATGCTGCGAACAAGCAACTTAAAATTATTGCAAATTATGCGGTTGGTTTTGATAACATCGATTTAAAGGGTGCAACAAGTAAAAATATTATTGTGACAAATACTCCTGGAACATCTTCAGAAGCTGTTGCAGAATTTACAATTGGTTTGATGTTGAATATTACACGTAAAATTGTAGAAGCAGATAAATTTATTCGTGCGGGTTTTTATAAAGGGTGGGAGCCGGAACTTTTGTTGGGCATGGAATTGCGCGAAAAAACTTTAGGTATTGTTGGTTTAGGTCATATTGGAACTCGCGTGGCAAAAATTGCAAATCGTGGTTTTGATATGAAAATTTTATATACAGATGTTGCGCCAAATAAAGAGTTTGAAAAAGATCATTGTGCAACATTTATGAATCTGGATGAATTGCTTGCACAATCTGACATTGTAACGTTGCATGTTCCATTATTTCCATCCACGCATCATCTAATAGATTTAAAACAAATTAAAAAGATGAAAAAAAGTGCCTTCTTAATTAATACATCCCGAGGACCAGTTGTTAATGAAAAAGATCTAGCAGAAGCTCTTGATAATAATTTAATTGCGGGTGCTGCAATAGATGTTTATGAATTTGAACCTAAAATTACAGAAAAATTATTAAATTTAAAAAATATTATTTTAACACCACATGTTGCATCAGCAACTCAAGAGGCTAGAAATTCAATGTCTTTAGTTGTTGCGCAAAATGTTGATGCTGTGTTGCGTGGTGGTAAGGCTATAACACCTGTTAATATTATTTAGAGGAAAAAAAGATGTTTATACAAAGAGATGCAGGATTGTGGTTTAAGGCAATGGTAAACAATTGTAAAGTTGTAGAAAGATTAAAAAAAGTAAAAATGATAATCACAGATGTGGATGGAACATTAACAGAAGGGTACATTTATTTTTCTGAAAGTGGTGATGAATTTAAGAATTTTTCTGTTCAAGATGGTTATGGAATTGCTCTTGCTCAAGAGCAAGGATTGTTGGTTGGGGTGATTAGTGGGAGAGATAGTATTGCTACAATTGAAATGGCTAAAGACCGAAATATTCCTGCAAATATGCTTTACCAAGGTGTTATGAAAAATAAAGTTCAATATGTTGAAAAGATGCAAAAAATGCATAATTTAAATTGTGAAGAAACATTATATTTTGGGGATGATGTTTTAGATATTCAGGTAAAGAAAAATGTTTGTTTATTTGCATCTCCAGACACAGCTCTTTTTTATATTCAAGAAGCCTCTGATTTTGTTGTGCCCAAGTGTGGTGGATGTGGCGCATTTAGACTTTTAATTGATCTTATTTTATATGTTCAGGGTAAACATTTTGCGCAAGATGTTATTTCTCAAGCTATAGATAAAGTTTCGTGTTTATAGTTTTTTATATTTAATTATTTTGTGATGACTTCTTGTTGGATATGAATTTAAATTTATTAATCATTGTTTTTAACCATTCTTTATTATGTTGTGTCTTTACGTGGTTTTTTAATGACCCATGTCATCACTACATACTGCACCTTTTTGTATTGTGCCATCGTGTTTTTTCATATGATTTTTTAATCGGTACTGTATATATGTTTCAAAAAAACATATAGGACATTCTAGCTTTGTGCCGTTATGTATTGGCTTATGTTGGTTTAAAGATTGTGGGTGCTTAAAAATCTTATTGCATCCGGGCCAATTACAAGCATATGGTTTTTTGCCGGGATGATTTTTTTTTATATGTTTTCTAAGGTCTTTAATTTTATATAAAATTTCATTGTTATCGCAATATGAACATGGCATTTCATTTAGATATATATTATTTGTTTCTTCTGGGTTATTTATTGAATTATCAGTTTGGTTTTTTTGTGGTGTTGGTTCAAGAATAACCTCTTTTGCCTTATTTTTTAATGCTTTGGAATTGTAAAAAAACACATTGGAAAGGTCAAACACAATATAAGGCTTAGAATAAGGTTGGCAATTATCGGAAGTTTGTTCAAATCTTGGTGCCATTGGAAGGTTAACGTAATCAGAACTTTGCCACTGATAAGGACTGTGTGAATGTTTATCGCTTCCAAATAACAATTCGGCTGAAATATCATCACCGGTTGCATCATTGTCTAACGCATTATAACCACGAAATAATGCATCAGAAACGTCAAACTCAGAACAACTACCAGAAAAAGGCTGGTAAACATTGGAAGTTTGTTCAAAACTTGGCGCCATTGTAAGGTCATTGTAATCAGAATATGGCCATTGATTGGGAATGTAATTGCTTCCAAATAGTAAACCTGTTGAGCAGAGGCCAACAAGGGTAATTAATTTAAATTTATTTAGCATTGTTGTTTAATCTTTATTTTTCTTAGGAGGCTGGAGTTTCTTAGAAACAAATGCTAAGAGGTTTTGAATCTAAAGTGCCCCCTAAGTTATTTTATTTAAAATACTTGATATACTTATCTTAACATGTAGTTTAATAAAAACAACGACCTGCTCATATTGTTTAAATTTAATGTAAGAATGATTGATTTAATCGTATTTAATGTGTTTTAAAAGGAATTTTGAAGGGTTTGTAAATGAAAATAGCTGTTTTAGTCTCTGGCGGAGTTGATAGCTCTGTTGCATTGAGGCTTTTGAAAGATCAAGGGCATGATTTGACTGCTTTTTACTTAAAAATTTGGCTTGAAGATGAATTGTCCTTTTTAGGGGAGTGTCCTTGGGAAGAGGATTTAAGCTACGCAAAAGCTGTTTGTGAACAAGCAGGTGTGCCTTTGGAGGTCATATCTCTTCAAAAAGAGTATTGGGATAGAGTTGTTTCTTATACTATTTCGGAAGTTAAGGCTGGCAGAACGCCAAATCCTGACATTTTATGTAATCAAAGGGTCAAATTTGGTGCGTTTTTTGATAAAATTTCGCCTGAATTTGAAAAGGTGGCTACTGGTCACTATGCTCGGGTTGAAGAAAAAGATGGTAGGTATTTGTTAAAAATGACACCAGATCCAATTAAAGATCAAACTTATTTTCTTTCTCATTTGAGCCAAGCACAACTTTCAAAGGCTTTGTTTCCTCTTGGTGAGTATAATAAGGGGCAAGTTCGTGAATTGGCTCAACGTTTTGATCTTCCAAATAAGGTCAGAAAGGATAGCCAAGGAATTTGTTTTTTGGGTAAATTAAAATTTGATGAATTTTTGAAATATCATTTAGGTGAATTGCCTGGTGATATAATTGAATTTGAAACTGGTAAAAAATTAAAAGAACACGCAGGTTTTTGGTACTACACTATTGGCCAAAGAAGAGGTAGCGGTTTGGGTGGCGGCCCTTGGTATGTTGTTGCTAAAGATCCTGAAAAAAATGTTGTTTATATGTCTAAAAATTATTTTTCAAAGGATAAATTTAGAGATGAATTTGTTGTTTCTGGTTTTAATTGGATTTCTCAAAAACCTAAAACAGGTGAGCAATTGCAGGTAAAACTGCGTCATGGGGCACAAATTTATAATTGTAAACTTGATTTTTTATCTGAAGACAGAGCTTTAGTAAAAATTGATGAGCAAGACCAAGGTATTGCATCAGGTCAATTTGCTGTTTTTTACAAAGGTGATGAGTGTGTAGGTTCAGGAGTAATAGATGAATCTCTAAATGGTGGTAAATAATAATATCCTTAAATTTGAAATTAGTTCCGTATAAAAAGAGCCCGGGAAAAAATCCGTGGCTCTTTTTTATTATAGGAAAAAATTAAATCTGCAAGATGGTATTAGAATTAAAATAGACTTTTCTTTCATTTATTTTTACAATTGACAGCGTAAAAAAAGTTCCTTTTTTATGAGTTGAAAACCTTGATGGTGTCGCAAAATTGGAGCTTTTTTTATTTTAATAGATTGATTTACTAAGATTTTTTATAAATTTTAATTAGGGATTTTGATGTTTAGCTGGTTTTACAGTATCGCAAAAGATGAGCGAAGAATAACAATTCCGACGTTGTTGAGTTTGTTACGTTTTTTTTTAGTTCCATTTATTTTTATGGCCATTATGTTGGGTAATTGGAATACAGCATTTTGGTTGTTTCTTACGGCGTCTATAACTGATGGGTTAGATGGGTTTATAGCTAGAAGATTTAATCAGCAAACTTTCTTGGGGGCTTGTTTAGATCCTATCGTTGATAAATTTTTATTGTTGGCTTGTGTTATTTCTATTGTTTTTTCAAAATATTCTTTATTTTTTGTGCCGGTTTGGTTTTTATTTTTGATTTTGATTAAAGAGGTGATAATTTTAGGCGGTGCAATTTATCTTTATTTTTATAGAAAGACATTGACTGTTGCGCCAACTAGGCTTTCTAAATTTACTGGTTTTTTGCAAGTTGTTTTTTTTGTATTTATATTCTTTTTAAATTTTTTAAATTGGCCTTCTGCTTGGGTTTGTTTGTTTTTATTTTGGTTGATTGTTGTTATGAATATTATTATTTTGGGGCAATATTTTGTTATTGGCTTTAAAATGGCTCGTTTTTTTGAAAGATAAAGATGAAAAAAAAATTATTTGTTTTTCCTTTGTTGGTAACTATTTTATCCATTGATGCTAATTTTTTACTTCCTTCCAATGGCAAAAATAAGGTTACGGTTTCAAGTTTAAGGGAAGACATAGGCAATAATTTTGAAGTGATTTTAAAAAAAATGTCTGAGTGTTTGGGTGTAATTTCAGAGTTTCAACCATTTTTGGTTGATCAAACAAAAGAACTCGTAGTTTTAGAAAAGGGAACATTTATGGCTGATGCATCTAAGGAACAGTTAGAAGAGTATTTAAAATCTTTGGATGAAGTAAAAAAACGCTTGGATGAAATGGTTTCTGATCTTAATCAAGATTTAAAAATCTTGAAAAAAAAGGTTCAAAAGTAAACATTTGATCTTCTTGCAAATATATTTTTTTAAGATACTTTTTTAGTTAACGTTAATTTAAAATAAGTTGTTTAATAATATTTAGAAAGGTCAAAATGGCTGGATATAATAGAGTGATTATGGTTGGTAATTTGACTCGAGACCCAGAAAATAAACAATTAAGTTCTGGTCAATCTGTTTGTAGGTTAGGATTGGCTTCAAACCGTGAGTATAAGAACAGACAAAGTGGCGATTTAATTCAAGAAGTTTGCTTTATTGACGTAGATGTTTGGGGTCCGCAGGCAGAAAGTTGCTCAAAGTATCTTACCAAAGGTAGACCTGTTTTGGTTGAAGGCCGGTTAAAGTTTGATTCTTGGGAAGACAAAGATGGTCAAAAAAGAAATAAAATATTTATTGTCGCTGATCGTGTAGTCTTTTTGAATAGTGGTGCCTCGGATGAACAATCAGATTACAGCTCTTCTTCAAGATCTGCTTCAACCTCAACGGTTTCTGCCTCTCAAGAAAAAAATTTGTTTGACCAAGTTGATTCATTAGTTAGAAAAAAAAGCGTTAAACCAAAGGTTTCTGCTGAAAATGCAGAGATGAGCTTTAATGATGAGCCGCCTTTCCAGGATGACTTGCCTTTTTAGTTTAGTTTTTTAATAAATTTTAACGGTAGACCTAAAAAGTCTGCCGTTTTTTTGTTTTAAAAGTTGCCTTATAGAAATATTTATCGCTCATATTTGGGATATTGTTTGACTGGGGGTAATGAGATGATTTAAGATGAAAGAGAGGAGAAAGGTAGGGGGAATTATGATAAAACGTCTAAAAGTTAAATTATTTCTTTTAATATTTGTGGTTTCTGGTTTTTATAATTCACATTCTAGGATTATAAATTTTATGGACCCATTTCCAGAAACTGTTGTTAAAAAATTAAATCGAAGGCTTATTGAATTAAATTCGGGCTTATGGAAGGTTAGGCATTTAGAAAATTCTATGCTTGCTAAAAATTGGGTTGTTGAGGAAGTAATAGATGTTTGTTATTTAGTGACTAAGATCAAAAGATCTAAGTCCCCGGTGTTTTCTGATGAATTAGAATTTTTTTTGGATTCTTTACAAAAATTGGAAGAACTTATTTTGACAGTTCATTTTTTGAATCCATATGAAATTGCGAGTCTGTCTTTTTGTGTAAAATTTGTTGCATATGAATTAGATTCGTTGTTGGATAATGAATTTACTTAAAATTTCCAGGCTAAATCTAAGCCTGTTGAGATGCCAACCATAGAAGTTAAAAAACATTTTTTGCCACCAAACGGGATGTTTGCAAATCCACCGATGCGAAGTCCTGCTAGATATTTTTCTTTTGAAAAATCATATTCTAATCCTAAATTTATGGTATTGGATTCCCAACCACTTAATTCTAAATCTGAGTTAACTATAGTTTTGGGATATATATTACTGTTTCTGGGGATTACATTATCTTCGTATTTGATACTTTTTGTGTATCCAAGCCAAAAAGAAAGCCCTTTTATCATATGATCTGCTTTTGCAAAAAGGGCCAGGTTCCAGATTGGTTCTTTTTCTATTCGTGCAAAATCTGTTCCAAGTTTAATCATGCCACTTTGGCAAATATCTGTTTTTAAGCGGGTATTTTTTAGTTTACTGGCAAAAAAAATGGAATCTATGTGGGTTCCAAAAGTTATCCAATCATAAATTCCTATACCTAATGAGAAGCTTAAATATGTCCCCCAGTGGCCGTTGTAGCCAAGAGGCATGGAAAAGACTTTTTTTGTGCTTTGCTGTTTTCCCGTTGGCATTAAAAGTCCAATTTCTATTGTTGAATCTATAAAATCTAACATGTCTGTATTTTCATTACTCCATGTCCATCCAACTGCAAGTGTGCTGTCTCCAAATCCAGATTGGTCCGTTGGGCAAATAGAAAGTTGATATTCTGATAAGATATTTTGAAAGTTATTTAAAAAAGCTTGCCATTCAGGGTTATTTTTGTCCTGTGTTTGATCGGTATATGATATTTTATTTATACCTAATTTTCTAATTGGAACAAAAATTTGGATAAAAAAGCCATTTGCAATGTTTTGGTATAAATTTAGTTGGGCTTCTGTAATATTAAATTTTCCGGAAAATAACAATTCTCCAAAAGAGCAGTTTTGCGATTCAACTTTGCATAGATTATCCAAAATGATTGCGTTTGGTGTCTTTCTTTTTTCTACAGATTCTATTCCGCAACCAAGCTTGTGCATATTATATTTACCATAAATATTTAAAATATTGCTTTGTTGTCCTTTGTAATCTTGGCCCTTTTGAGTGCTTCCTGTTTGTATGTTTACATCCAGGGATGTTAGTCCTTTTTTTTCAAGTCGAGGTTCAAACCAAAAGGATGTTGCGCGATAAAAATGTGCATTATCAAGAGTTATGATAGAAATATTTATAAACAAGATGAATATGACGGGGTAAATTTTATGTTGTTGCATTAAAATACCTTTTATTCTCAGGGTTGGTTATTGATGTTTGTAAGCAGTTATACAAAAATGTGTCAAGTTATTCAATTCTCTAGACTTGTATCTATGAGTTTGTCTGGTATAATTATTGTGTAATATTGCGTTTTTAAAGAGGTAAGGCATGACAAAAGATAAAGTGAATGAGACAGATTTAAATCAAGAAACAACTGTCCAGGGATCAGAAGCTCAAACTTGTGAAAATCAAAAAGATAAATTGCAAGAATCGTATATTCGTTTGGTTGCAGATTTTGAAAATTACAAAAGAAGAGTGGAAAAAGAAAAATTGGGTTGGGTTAAAATGGCTCAGTCTAACGTGTTTTATGATCTTTTACCTGTAATTGATGATTTTGACAGGGCATTAAAAGAAAAAGAAGCAGATGCATCTATGACTGTTTGGCTAGAAGGTTTTAAATTGATTCGAAAATCTTTGGATAAAATTTTAGATAAATATGAAATTAAATACATTGATTGTTCGATTCCGTTTAATCCTGAATTGCACGAGGCCGTTGCTCAAATTGATTCTGCCAATCATAAATCAGGGCAAATAGTTGAAGTTTATCAAAGTGGTTATATTATGAAAGATCAGGTTTTAAGACCGGCAAAGGTAGTCGTTGCTAAATAATAATTATATTTTCAAACTTATTTTATGTTTTTCAATCAGTGGATTTTCAATCGTTTGTTATTCATCGGATCCAGAAGATTCACGGTTTGATTCATTATCTGCAATTTCAAAAGAGTATTTAAATGCAGAATGTGCTGATTGTGGGAGTTGTTCCTTTTTAGAGGGGCAAGATACAGAGCACGGTTATACTTACGCATCAGATGAAGAATATGGGGCGAGAGAGTTTGATCAAGATGATTCACGTTTTGATTCATTATCTGCAATTTCAGAAGAGTATTTAAATGCAGGATGTGCACATAGTGTGTGTTGGCCATTTTTAGCTGGGCAACAGGATACAGAGGTCGGTTATCCTTACGCAGAAAATTTTGAATCCTTTTTTGATGAGGATGATGCTAAAAATAGTTCAATTAATATTGATCAGACTAAATTATCTGAAGATCAAATTGATTTTTTGTCTAAAGTTAATTGTATTATTCAAAAGCAATTAAATGATCAAGAAGATATAAATTTAATTTTGGCGGCTATTTTAGATAACCCAAAAGGGCTTTTAATTAATCCAATAGAATTTAGGCGATTGCGTTCTATTTTTGAATCTTTTTCAGAAAAAGATCGAAAGATAATTTTAGAAAAAATATTTTTTGTATAAATATAAAAGGCTCCCAACGGAGCCTTTTATATTACGGATGAAATTTAAATACATATTTTGATTATTGTTTTTACATGTACATTGTTTTTTTAGCTTTTTCTTCTTTTTCTTTTTCTTGTGTTTTTGTGTTATTTCTTTTTCTTTTGTTAGTTAGTTTTTCTTTGAAACTTTGAAGTTCTTTTTTGTCAGTAAATAATGCTGCCATTTTTGTATATGTTGCTAAGTTACTTGGTTCAATCATATCATCTAGTTCAAATTGATATTTTAGGAATTTTTCTACCAAATCTACTTTTCCCATTTTGATGGCTTTATTTAAAGCTGAAGTAAGAGAAAAACAACCATTGTGTGGACGCGAAAGTATTACTTAATAGGTTTTCTGCATCTTGTTTTATAAGAAGATTCATCAGATTTGAAGCCTTTGGTTTTTCTTGAATAAGGTTTTTAATTGCATCAAAATTTTTACCGATATCATTCAATCGAGGAAGTTTATAATCATCAATTTTTTGAAAGTTGATTCGTTTGGCTCTGTGTTGGTTGAAAAATTTCATTATAAGTAGTTCTTTGTTTGCAAGTTCTAATGAGAAGTCGGTTAAAATTTTATAAATGTAGCAAGTTAGACAAATTTTGTGACTAGTAACTGGGTGGGATTGAATATCTTTTTTAAATTTTATATCTGCTTGGCTTAGTTCAAAATCATCACTAAATTTTTCAAGATCATAAATTTTTCCAGTAAGCAGTAATTGACCTAGTGTTTCATATTTTATTTCTGTAGGATTTTTTATTTTTTCTTCTTCATCTCTTTCATCATCACTATCCATTTGATTTGTTCCCTTTGCCCCTCCCAGTAATTGTTGTAATTGATTTGTTGAATCTAGTTGAAATTCTATCTCGCTTGTTTGTGAATATGGTATTGAAAGTAATAGGCATATAGAAATTGTTGTACTTAATTTCATGAGACTCCTTTTTTGTTTTGAAATATTAATAATGTTTGGAATCTAACATTATTTTTTTAAGATGTTGAGCAGAAAGAGTTTTTAGATATATTCGACTGGATTGAATTGATGTTTATTTGCAAATAATTTCTTAAAATAAAATGCTCCCGAGGGAGCATTTTATTTTTGTCTTATTTTAAATAACTTAAAATGGCCACAACTAATTCAATAAAAATTAAAATAATAATTAATATAGAAAGCAAGTCATCTTTGTTTATATTTATTTGTTCTTGATAAAGAGTTCGAATTTCTTTAATAATTTCAAGTTTACTGTTGATTGACATCTTCCACTTTGCAAAATCAAATTTTTCGGCAAGGAGATCGTAAACTTCGGCGTAGTAAGCTTCGCCCACAAATTTTATACTACTTTCTAATCTTTCCGAGATCACAGAAACATCGACACGTAAGTTTTCAAGCTCCATAATTTCTCCATGCCCTTTAGGTCCAATGAATGGTATGTAGGAGTAAATTGGAGAATGTTTAATTTTTCTTTCATAAACTTCATTTAATTTTTTATCAAGAAGCTGATCAAAATATTGTAGCTCTAATGATTCAATGTTTGCAAATTCAAATAAATCTAAAATGTCTTCATATTCTTTGTCATAAGCAAAGGCGGCTTCTGTATCTATTAAAACAAGATCTCCTTTGTAATAACCTATGTTAGATTCCAAAATTTCATCTTTTTGATATTCGGCTAAGGCGTGTGTTTCAAAACGAATGGTAGATGCTATTGTTCCGCCATATTCTTCTTTTAACGATTTTGGATCTATATTTGGTTCAGGATTTACTTGTATTAATGGGTAAGATGAACGAATGTGAAAAAATTTCGGCTTAGAAATAAATTGTTTAATTGTTCCAAAAACTAATCCGGCATCGTCAACGCTTTGTTCTTGATAATATTTGTCGATGTCATTTATTTTTTCACGCAAAGTAGCCAAACTTTCATTGAATGGTATTTTATATACAAGAGAAATAACACCAAATGCATGAATTCGTGCACCAATGCATTTTTTACTTGTGTTTGGTCTTGGTAGATCTATTGCAATTGGTACGTGATAGTTTTTAAAAAAACGTGAAAGAACTAATGGTCTTTGTTCAACAATGTTTTTTTGTTGAAGGCCTTTTAGATCGATATCATAACCAACATCGAATGCATGAAATATATATAAGTTTCCAGTAAATTTTTTTTGATCTTGCATTTTTTTCCTTCGATTTCTCGAATAATTTGTAAATTTATTAAGTTGTTTTTTAGCGATAATTTTTTAAATGATGACTTTAATACTAGCAAAAAGAATTCAGATCGGGCAAGAATGTTCTGTATAAAAAATCCCTCCGAGATATTCAGAGGGATTTTTATTTTTGTTAATTTACTTTTTTAAAACACTTAAGAAAGCTTCTTGTGGCAATTCTACAGAGCCCACTTGTTTCATTCGTTTTTTACCTTCTTTTTGCTTTTCAAGCAATTTTCTCTTTCTTGAGATGTCGCCACCATAACATTTTGCGAATGACTTTTTTATTTTAAAATTTATCTGGAGCCTTCTTTCAAATAGAGGTAAAGACTTTTTAGGTGGGGTCCTTTTTCATTTTGTAATAGGGACAACGCAGAATGGCTTTGAGGCCAGCTGTCTTCTACGTATTCCTCAGGGTTTGCACCATGTTCCTTCAGTATTTGAATAACAATTAATGCTTTTTCAGACTCTTCTTTTTTAAATTTTTTTACAGCTTCGACTATTGGTAGAGAATACCAACAGTCGGTGTAGGCTGCGTCACGCCCATTTGCTGGTTCATATTCACTATACTCAATTTTTGCGGTTGCAATACTTGGATTACGTTCGATTTGTTGGATTAATTGTTCAGGTGAGATATTACCTTTTAGGGCTCTTAAGACGGGATGGCTACTGCTAGGAATTGGTGTTGCCTTTAAAATTTGTTGCAGTGAACTACATAGTTGATATGACGAGCATTGTGTGGCTTGGTTAAGTAAAGTGATTGTAGCAAAACTTAATAAAGCTATTTTGTTTAGTTTCATGAGAAACCTCTTTAAGAAATATAGGTTAAAAATATATTAGAAAGAATTCTATATCAAAAAATAATTGGATCAAACTATTTTTTCAAAACAGTTAAGAAAGCTTCTTGAGGTAATTCGATATTGCCGACTTGTTTCATTCGTTTTTTACCTTCTTTTTGCTTTTCAAGCAACTTTCTCTTTCTTGAGATGTCGCCACCATAACATTTTGCTGTAACGTCCTTACGCAATGGAGCAACTCTTTCTCTTGCAATAATTTTGGCCCCAATAGCTGCTTGAATAACCACTTCAAAAAGTTGCCGTGGAATAACTTTTTTGAGTTTTTCAACCATGTCTCGACCAATATTATAGGCCTTATCTTTGTGAACAATAGTAGAAAGTGCATCAACAGGAGCTTTGTTAATTAAAATGTCCATTTTTACCAAATCTGATGGTTCATAGGCTGTAATTTCGTAATCAAAACTTGCATATCCAGAACTTAAAGATTTTAGTTGATCATAAAAATCGGTTGCAACTTCTGCAAGAGGAAGTTTGTATTTCAAAATGACTCTGTCTTCATCAAGATAAGAAAGATCAAGTTGTCTGCCTCGGCTGTCTTGGCAAAGTTTTAAAATACCACCTAAATATTTTTGGGGAACAATTATTGTTGCATCAATCATAGGTTCAAAAATTTGAAGAATTGTTCCTGGATCTGGAAAATCTGAAGGGTTTTCTACATCAATGTTTTTACCACTTGTTAAATCAATTTTATAAAGTACAGATGGTGCTGTAATAATAATAGAAAGATTATATTCTTGCTCTAGTCTTTGTTTGAAAACATCCATGTGCAACAATCCTAAAAATCCGCATCTAAAGCCTAACCCTAAAGCCAAAGACGTTTTCTTTTCTGTTGAAACACTGGCATCATTTAGTGTTAATTTTTCGATAGCATCCTTTAAGAAGTCAAAATCATTATTGTCTACAGGATAGATACCTGCAAAAACAACAGGTTTGGCTGGTTTAAAACCTGGCAAAGCTTTTACAGGTTGCTTTTTTTTCATGATTGTATCGCCGACACGAGCTTCTTGAACTGTCTTCATGCCTGCAACCAGATAACCTACTTGACCGGCGTAAAGAGCTTCTTTTGGTGTTTGATCTGGGAACATTAAACCAATTTCTAAAACTTCGTAACTTTCGCCTGTTTGGGCAAGTGTAATTTCGTCACCCATTTTTAGAGAACCATCTTTTAGTTCAACCAAGCAGATAACACCTTTGTAGTCGTCGTACCAAGAATCGAATAACAATGCTTTAGTTGGTGCATCTGGTAATGCCTTTGGTGCGGGAATACGCTCTATAATTGCATCTAAAATTGTTTTTATGCCTATGCCTGCTTTAGCTGATGCCTTGATTATATCTTCTTCTTCAAAATCAAAAAGTTTTGTGAGTTCGTGAGAGACTTTTTCTGGGTTTGCTGCAGCCATGTCGATTTTATTGATTACAGGAATAATTTTTAAATCTTGTTCGTAAGCTAAATAAAAGTTAGCCATTGTTTGGGCTTGTACGCCTTGTGCTGCATCGACCAAAAGCAAAGCTCCTTGACATGCATACAGAGATCTAGAAACTTCGTAACTGAAATCAACGTGACCAGGTGTATCAATTAAATTAAGAAGATAAGCTTCTCCGTTGTAATTGTAGAACATGGAGGCGGATTGAGCTTTTACAGTAATGCCACGTTCTCTTTCAACTTGTAGTTTATCTAAAAATTGTTCTTTTTTTGTACGATCTGTGAGTGTGCCTGTGTATTCCAAAAGTCTATCGGATAATGTTGATTTACCATGATCTATGTGAGCAATTACAGAAAAGTTGCGAATTCTTTCCGGTGGAAAATCTTTTAAATCAAATTTTTTATTTTTCATACTATTGTTTTCTTTAAAAATAGGTTTAATTTTGTATATATTCTATTGTATTGATTTAAGTTAATTTTCGCAATATTTGTCTGGAGGAAGTTTATGGAGTGTTGTTTTTTGTTTCATCTTGATTGATTTTTGGTAGTTTAAACCCCTTGCTAAGGTTTTTAACTATTTGCGGGTGGCTTCCGCTTCCAGAATCAGCTTCAAGATAGACATGGGTGCCATTATAATTGATTATAAGAATGGTTATCCAGTGCATTCCACTGTATTGAGATGTTGGTATTTTTTCTTTATTTGTTGTGACTATAAAAATATGCCATTGCCCAGGTGTTTTTAAGTTTTGAAAGGGGAGCCATTGCTCTTTACTTAGGAAGTCAAATGTCTCCGGAGACAACATCGTGGTGTTATCTAAAATTGTTATTTTATTTTGTGCTTCTTGGTAAGCGGTCTCTATCGTTGGTTTAAGATCAGTATCTTGTGCCCAATTTTCTTGTTTTATTAATTTGGGATTCGGATTTTCTTGAAGAGTCTGTAAATCATTAATGTTATTGGTGCTCATATAATTAGCAAGAGCTACGGCATTTTTTGCTGCATGATAGCCGCAAGACCAGCTGTTATCTTGTTGTTTTACGGGAATTGAAAAATGAGGGTTTGGTTGATTGCTTTTAAAATTTTTATAACCTTCATCTAGTAGTTTTTTGGTTTCGATAATCTTAGGATTTGAAAAATATTCTAGTTGTTTTTTAAGATTGTTAAGTTTGGTAGTAAGATCTTTTAATTTTTGCTCAAATTGTTCAATTGTTGGTTCGCTTGCAAGTATATGGGCATTAAATGTGTATATTAAAATTAAAAAAAAATGTTTAAATAAAAACTTTTTCATAGATGATCCTTTTTTTATACACAAAATATTTAATTGGTCTTCGATTAAAATATGTTTAGCTTCATGAACGTTATTAAAATTAAATAAATGGGGTCAAGTATTTGACAAAACAAAAGTTTACAAATGCATTAGCTTGTATTCTTAGACCAATATATGTATCCTAATTCTACTTCTGTTTTTTTAGTAAATTTGATTAGTAAAAGGGCTGGTTTATGGATAATTCCAAACTTAAAGATGATACCCGTGGAATAAATACAAAACCTGTTTTGATTGAGGAAGAGTTAAAGAAATCTTTCCTTGATTATGCTATGTCTGTTATTGTAAGTCGTGCAATTCCAGATGTTAGAGATGGGTTAAAACCTGTGCATAGGCGTGTGCTTTATGCAATGGGTGAGTTGGGTTTTTATTATAATAAACCTTACCACAAATCTGCGCGTGTAGTTGGTGACGTACTCGCTAAATATCACCCACATGGTGATACAGCTGTTTACGATACCATGGTTGGCATGGTTCAAGATTTTTCCAAACGATATCCTTTGTTGGATGGTCAAGGTAACTGGGGTTCTGTTGATGGTGATAACGCCGCAGCAATGCGTTATACAGAAGTGCGTATGGCAAAAATTGCTCAAGAACTTCTTGCTGATATTGATAAAAAAACAGTTCCATTTGTTCCAAACTTTGATGAATCTATTATTGAACCAACATTACTTCCAAGCAGAGTTCCTAATTTATTAATTAATGGTACAGCTGGTATTGCTGTGGGTATGGCAACATCTATTCCCCCACACAATTTAACAGAAGTAATCAATGCTTGTTTGGCTTTATTAAAAAACGTTAATATTTCAGATGATGAATTATTTAGTTTAGTTCCTGCGCCTGATTTTCCAACAGGTGGCGTGATTTGTGGAAGAGCTGGTATTGTTCAAGCTTATAAAACTGGTCGTGGTCGTTTGATTTTGCGTGGTGTTGTTGATGTTGAAGAAACAAAAACGGCAACTCGATTGATTATTACAGAACTTCCATATCAGGTGAATAAGGCAGAGTTGGCAATTAAAATTGCAGATCTTGTTAAAAATAAAATTGTTGAAGGTATTTCAAATATTAAAGATGAGTCCAGCCGAAAAGGCATGAGACTTATTATTGATTTAAAGCGTGGTGAAATTCCTCAAGTTGTTTTAAATCAGTTGTATAAATTTACACCTTTGCAAACTTCTGTTTCTTTCTTAATGCTAGCGTTACTTGATAATCAACCAGTGATATTTACTTTACGTAGAATGTTAAATGAGTTTTTATATCATAGAAAAAACGTTGTTTACAGAAGGTCTGTGTTTGATTTAAAAAAAGCGCAGCAACGTGAACATATTTTGGAAGGTTTTAAGAAAGCCTTAGCAAATATAGATGAAGTCATAATTTTGATTAAAAAATCTATGTCCGCAGAAGAAGCAATTGAAGCTTTATCTAAAAAGTTCGATTTCACTTCAGAACAAGGTAAGGCTATTTTGGAAATGCGCTTACAGCGTTTAACTGGAATGGAGCAAGAAAAGATAGATAATGAAATGAATGAACTCAAGAAATTGATTTTATATTTGAAATCTATCATTGAAAATGAAGATGTTTTGAAAAAAGAAATAGAAAAAGAACTTCTAGAAATTAAAGAAACTTATGGCGACAAGAGAAAAACAAAAGTTGAAGGCGCTGTTGATATTCTTACAGAAGCAGATTTAATTCCTGATGAAGAAGCCGTTGTTACAATCACAGGTAAAGGTTATATAAAACGTGTTCCTCTTGATGTTTACGATGTTCAACATCGTGGAGGTCGAGGTAAAATGGGAATGGCGTCGTTGACTGATTCTGATGATGTAATGCAAGATTTATTTGTTGCAAAAACTCACGATGAATTGTTGTTCTTTACTAATTTAGGTCGCGTTTATAGCATGCAAGTATTTGAAGTTCCAGAAGGTTCAAGAACTTCTAAGGGCCGTGCTGTTGTTAATATTTTACCACTTGCTCAAGATGAACGTATTGTAAAACTTCTTTGTACAAGAGATATTGATGATCAATATTTGGTAATGGTAACCAAACAAGGAACAATAAAGAGAACAGAAGGTAAGTCTTTTGCAAAAATAAGAGCAACCGGTATTCGAGCAATAAGTTTAAATGAAGGTGATGAACTTTCTTTCTGCGCTACAAGTACAGGCAAGGGTTCTATTGTTCTTGCAACTAAACATGGTCAAGGTATTCACTTTAAAGAAGAAGAAGTTCGAGCCATGGGCAGACAAGCTTCTGGTGTGATAGGTATTCGTCTAAAGGCAGGCGATTATGTTGTTGGTATGGAAGCCGTTTCTCCTGATTCAGAAATGGATTTATTGTTTGCTACAAGTATGGGTTATGGAAAACGTACTAAGGTTGTTGATTTTAGAGTTGCGCACAGAGGTGGTGTTGGTGTAAGAACAATTCCAACAGGGTCACGTAATGGTTATGTTGTGGGGCTTGCACTTGTTGCTCCAGAATCTAATATTTTGTTAATTGATTCTGCTGGTAAAATTATTCGTCTTTCGCCTACAGAAATTAGAACTATGGGCCGTCAAGCTAAAGGCGTGCGATTGATTCGTCTTGATTCAGATAGGCACTTAGTAAATGTTGTGGCATTTGAAGAAGATGGAATAGAAGAATCTGATAATAATAGTGGGCAAGAAAATCAGGATCAGGCTCCTAAAAAAACAGCAAAAATAAAAGCTGACGATTCTGATTCTGATGATTCAGAAAACCAAACTTTGCAATTTATGGAAACAGATGTTTCTGATTTGGATTTTGCATCTATAGAATATGAAGATGATTTTGAAGCAAGTGATGAAACTCCAGATGATATTTTAATGATGTAATAGGTTTATATGAACGACAACTTGGTACTGTTGCACTTATCATTGATTAATAATGTTGGTCCAAGAGCAATAAAAAAGCTCTTGGACCAATGTCCTTGTAATGGTCTTAAAGACTTCTACAATTTTTCTGTACAAGATTTTTGTAAACAGTTTAACTTTACTGCTAAATTGGCTCAAACAATTGTGGATGGCCTTAGTGATCACGAATTATTAAAAAAAGAATTAGATCTTATAAAAAAATATGATATTCAACTTATAATTTTGGGTTCTTCAGAATACCCAGAAAGTTTGGCTAATATTTATGCTCCTCCAACAGTTTTGTATTGTAAGGGTGCAAAATTAAATTCTTTTGAAAAGAATATGGCCATTGTTGGTGCGCGTAAGGCTACAGATTATGGTAAAAAATTAATTGAAAAAGTTGTTCCTCAATTAATTGAAAATAATTGGACCATTGTTAGTGGTGGAGCTGTAGGTGCGGATAGTATGGCTCACGCGGCAACTTTGCGTAATAATGGAAAAACTATAGCTGTTTTGGGTTCAGGTCTTTTAAAGCCATATCCAGCCTCTAATCTAAAATTGTTCAAAGAAATTATAGAAAAAGGTGGTTCATTGGTAAGTCCATTTCCTTTGCAGATGGAGGCTTTGTCAGGAAATTTTCCTGCTCGTAATAGGGTTATTGCGGGACTTTCAAGAGGTTGCTTAGTTGTGCAGGCTGCTGCCAAAAGTGGGGCGCGAATTACAGCAAAATATGCTTTAGAAGAGGGCCGAGATGTTTTCGCCGTTCCTGGACCAATTGATAGTGAGTTAAGTGAGGGGTGCCATTTATTAATTCAACAGGGCGCAAAGTTGTTAATGGGCCCAGAGGACATCCTTTCTGAATACAGAGAATTTGTAAAAAGTGAATATAATGATGCGGTTGTGCAAAACACTAATTCAATTGTGGAATTGGGTGACCCGATAGCTCAAAAGATTCTTTTGAGCTGTAAAGAGGCTATGTCTATTGATGATATAACTGATTTGATCGGGATTGAGTTGTATGAAGTTCAAAATAAATTATTTGATTTACAGCTTGAGGGTCTGGTTGAACAGGGCCTTTGTGGTAAGTGGATTACTTTGATTTAGTTGTTTTTGCCTTTTTAATTAATTTACTATATTCTTAAACGGTCTGTTAATTCTAAATTAATCATTAAAATACAGTTATTATTGGAGCTACAATGCCAGTACCTAAACGAAAAACGTCGAAATCAAGAAGAGATAAAAGACATGCAAATAAAGGTATCGATGTAAAAAACGTACCTACTTGCAGTCATTGCGGTGACGCAGTTCAGCAACATGCAGCATGTTCAGCCTGTGGTTATTACAGAGGCAAAAAAGTCATGGCAACTAAAAACGATAGACTTGAAAAAAGAGTTGTAGATCGTACAGAAAAAGCCGAAAAGCTTAAAGCAAGATCAAAATCTGCTGAAGAAGCTTCAGGGTCTAAGGAGTAATTCGAGGAGCTCTGTATGATTGCTGTTGATGCAATGGGCGGAGATCATGCCCCTTTTGAAATCGTAGCAGGTGCTTACGAAGCGGCTAAGTTAGGCGTTTCAGTATGTTTATTTGGCGATGAAATACAGATTTATTCGATATTAAAAAAATTGGATGCGACTTGGCGGTCGTATCCAATTTTTGTTGAACATTCATCTGAAATTATTGAGATGGGTGAAGAGCCAAGTAGAAGTGTGTTGCGAAAAAAAGATTCTTCATTAGTAAGAGCTGCCCAAGCTGTTGCTGATAAAACTTGTACAGCGGTAATCTCTGCTGGTAATTCTGGAGCAGCTTTAGTTGTTGGTACCTTAATTTTAGGAAGACTTAATGGTATTGAGCGTCCAGCTATTGGCAGTTTTTTACCAACAGAAAATGGTGAAATTTTTTGTATAGATATTGGTGCTAATGCAGACTGTAAGCCTCAGTATTTAAAACAATTTGGCATGATGGGACAAGTTTATTGCAATATGGTTAAGGGTGTTGAAAATCCTTCTGTTGTCTTATTATCTAATGGAACAGAATGTCATAAAGGTTCTTGTTTAGTTAAAGAATCTTTTGATGTTTTAAAAAATTCAAAATTAAATTTTATTGGAAATGTTGAGCCCATAAATTTATTTACTTGTGGTGCCGATGTTTTAGTTTGTGATGGTTTTTCTGGAAATATTTTATTAAAAACAATGCAGGGAACATCAAATGTTTTTTCTTCGTGGTTAAAAAAAGAATATTCCAGTTCTTTATTCAGACGGTTAATTGGCGCAATGAATTATTTTGTACTTCAGGGTTTAAAAGCTAAAACTGATTATAAAAAACGTGGTGGCGCATTACTTTTTGGTGTTAATCACCCATTAATTATTGCGCATGGCAGATCAACTTCTTTGGCTATAAAAAATGCAATCTTGCAGGTTAGCGAGATGGTTCAAAAAGATTTTCTAAAAATATTCAATGATAAACTTTCTTGTAAAATAAAAGAGGGCTTTTAAGGGCCCTCTTTTATTTTGTGTTTGTTTTATTTTATTTACGACCTCTTCTTTTGGCTATTTTTTCTTGTTGTTCTTTTATTCTTATAGTATCTGCAGAAGCCTTTGTTGTTACTGGATTACTTGTTATGTATGAGTTAACAATTGATGCATTTGTTATGTTTACTTGAGTAACCATAAGAGCGGATATTATTTGTGCAGAATATGCTTGTAAATCTAAAACATCTATAGTGTTAATTGTTTCTTGGTTAATTTTTGGGTTTAATGCGGGTAGATCTCCATCAGCATAAGGTTGTAGTTTATTATAAAATGATTCAGCATAAGCCTTGATGTCTGCATCTTTTATATTGTTAATGTCTTCTTTAAGTGCAGCAAAAGCTGTTGAGAAATCTTTTTGTGTTACAGGTTTTGCGGCTGTTGGTAATGGTTCTTGAATGGTATTTAAACAGTCCCAACATATTTTTATTAATAGTTCGAATACATCTTTTAATGGTAATATAACGCCAATTTTTGCTGTGCTTTTTGTAATTGGTTCTTCTACTATTTCATAGATTTTAGCTAACCATAGATTTGCACTTTGGGTTGAATATATCCATGGACTTGGTGCAACTTGAGCTAATGTAAAATTTGATGTATAAATGGCGGCATTGCTTGCTGGGTATCTAGCAAATATTACTAAATTCTTTAAGCATTCTGATAAAATTAGTCCCTTTCCACCGGTTATTCCAAGCTCTTTAGTCATTTGTGTTAAAAATTCTACTGCTTGGCCGAGTGCTTCAGTCCCTAGTTGTATATTTTTATATTGTTCTTTTTTTACTGTTGAATATAGTTGTTTGGTTAGTAACATGAATTTTGCTTCTGCTTTTATTTTGTCTATCTCAAAGCTTTTTACTAGCTTTTCAACACTTGCTTTTGTATTTGTAAAATTCTTGCATTCATTTACGAGATTTAAGTTAGAGATTTTTTGTGTGGAATATAAGTTGAGTAATAATGTAATTTGTTCCAAGAGTTCAGATCTAAATGTAAAGGCTTCAACAGGTATTGCTTTTGTTTCAAATAAAAATTTAGCAATTTTATAACCTTCAGAGTCAGAGATTTGTTCTAATAATATTTTTGCAAATTCTATCAACTGTTGATTTGAAAGGGTTGTTGTTTTTTCATTTGTTATTATATTAACGGAGATTTTAGGACCAGTTTGAAGATCGTTTATAAATGAGTTTAATGTGTTTTTTATGGTCATTAGATCTAATTCTTGAGTTGTGCTCATTTCTTTATCGAGTGCTTCTATGGAAGCTTTTACTTGCTCTAATAACTTTATAGCATTCGCTAATGTTTTTCCATTTTCTATGTCTTGCTTCATTTGATTTATTTGTGTAACAAGTCCAGGATTTTCTTGGGCGGTTTTTTTGGCTTGTTCTGTCATGCTTATTAAATCTTTTTTCATTTGGTCATAAAGAGGTAATTGTGGCCCCCATGTTTTTTCTAAATCTGCAATTTTTGATAAAGCTTTTTGTCTTGTAGTTAGTTCTTGAGTTAGATTATCTTTATTTATTTGTAAATTTTTTAAGGTTGTAGCTTTTTCATCTAATATTTTTTGCAAATCACTAAGTGGTTTGCTTGCCAATGCTTTAATATCAGCGGGTAGAGATGGTGATATAGAAGGGCCTGACGGTTTGCTTGGTTTACTTGGTTTGGGGGCTTTGGGTTTGCTAGGTGCACTTGGTCCGGATGGTAATATATTTATTGAATATGTAAGGGGTAAACACATTATTATTAAAAAAAGTTTTTTATTCATTTTTTTTATCTCATTTTTGTTTTAAGAATTATTTTTTTACAGGTGCGCTTGGTGTTGGATTAATGCTTAAACGTTTTATTAGAATTGCCGGAAGATCACAGACTGTATTTTTAAGTGTTTGTACAGAACTGATAACACCCTTAACTTCGTCGAATGATGGTTGTAAATCAGCTAATTGTTTTTTTAGGTTGGCATTGTCGTCTATACTTTTTTTTGTGTCAGTATATTTTTTTTGAACAGATGTAAAATTTGTTTGAGCCCCTTGTAAAAGGTTAAATCTGACCATATCAACAGAAGGTAATTTGCTTTTGAGATCGCTTATATCATTTGTTATGTTTGTAATATTGCTGCTTATTTCATTAATTTTTGTAAGCAAATCATTTAATGCATCGCATACGATGTATTGAAAATTTAGCAAAGCAAGTGGAATTAAAAATAAGCGAATTAGTTTTTTCATTAATATCTCCTCTTAATTAATAAAGATTTTGACTAACCAAAATTAGGTTAACAAACTGTAAAAAATAAAGTCAATCATATATTTTTTAGATCTTTATCTTTTATGTATCTTGTGTTAAATTCCTCATATTGCATTAAATTTGTATTTAATAAATCCCTTTACTTTGAGGTAAAAATGAACATCAAAAAAATTTACAATGATTGGTCTGTAAAACTTTTAAACAACAAATATTCTAAAGAAATAGTCGCAGGGGTTGGTTTTGTGGTTGTAGTTGGAGGTGGGGCATATCTTTACAGAATGTATGTAAATAATAGAGAAGATGCCGCAATCAGGGCTTTTTCAGATTGTTTAGATGAAACAGCAAAAGCTTTGAATTTAGATTATGGCATGGCTGAAAATAAAAAAGATCAAAAAGACGTTTGGGATGATTTGGAAATGGCTTATTCAGCCGGTGTTGACCAACATTCTTCTTCTAAATTGGCTGGGTATTTCAAAATTTATCAGGCAGGTGCTTTGAGTAAAGAGGGCAAACAGGAAGAAGCTATAGCTTTAATGAAACAAGCTGTTAAAGAGATTCCATCTGCTTCTTTATTAAAACCTTTATATCAAAATAAATATGCACTTATGATGATGGATTCCAAAGATGAATCTGTTCAAAAAGAAGGATTGAGTTTATTAGAATCATTGGCAAATGATTCAACCAATCAAAATGCAGATCTTTCCTTGTATTTTCTTGGACTTTATTATTGGAGTAAGAACGATCTATCAGCTGTTAAAAATGTTTGGGGAAAACTTGTTAAAGATTTTTCTTCTGAAGATAAAAATAAAGATTCTGCTTGGGCACAACTTGCCAAAGAGAGACTTGATTCCATTCAGGCTTAATATTTAATTTAACTTCACAATATTCTTTGGATTCAAGAAAGAGATTTTATGAAAAATATTCGTGTTCGATTTGCACCTTCACCAACAGGTAAGTTGCATATTGGTAATTTGCGAACAGCTATTTTTAATTGGCTGTTTGCTAGACATAATAATGGAAAATTTTTAATTCGAATTGAAGATACAGATTTAGAACGTTCTACAAAAGAAAATACTGATGGAATATTGGATGTTCTTAATTGGATGGAAATGACTAGCGATGAGCCGGTTGTTATTCAAACAAGTTTAATAAAACAGCATCATGCATTAGTTCAAAAGCTTTTAGAAGAAGGCAAGGCATATAAATGTTTTTGTTCTCAAGAACATTTGGAAGCGCAGCGTAAAGAGCTGGAGGAAAAGGGCGAATTTTTTAAATATCCAGGAACATGTAAGAACTTATCGGAAAAAGAAAAAGAAGCTAATTCTAACAAACCATTTGTGGTGCGTTTTAAATTGCCAGAACAAGAAGTTATTGAGTTTAATGATCTGATTAAAGGAACAGTTTCTTTTGATATGAATCAATTTGATGATTTTATAATTGTTCGATCCGATGGTTCGTTGACTTATAATTTTGTTGTTGTTCATGATGACATTCTTATGAAAATTTCTCATATAATTCGTGGCGAAGATCATTTAATAAATACCCCAAAACAGATTTTTTTATATCAAGCTGCTGGTGCAACACCACCTTACTTTGCTCACTTGCCAATGATTCTTGGAGCATCGGGTCAAAAGTTAAGTAAACGGGATGCTACAACGGCTGTGTTGGATTATAGAAAAAAAGGTTTTTTGTCAGGGGCCCTACTTAATTATCTTGTTCGTTTGGGTTGGTCCCATGGTGATCAAGAAATTTTTACCAAAGATGAATTAATTAAATTCTTTGAATTAGAACATGTTGGTAAAAAGGCATCGATTTTTGATACAGCTAAATTAGAATGGGTCAATAGTGTTTATATCAAAGCAATGTCTGCCGAAGATTTATTAAATAATATTATTTGGTTTGTAGATTCTGAATTTGAATCAAAAACAGTTTCATTGAGTAAACAACAACTGCTTGATTTGTTAAATCTTTATAAAGAACGAGTTAATACACTTTCTGAGTTAGCAAATTTGATTGTTTTGGCGAGTGTGCCTCCGGTGGTTTACGATCAGGAATCAGTAAAAAAATGGTGTTTAAAAAGTACGCTTTCAGTTTTACAAAAATTAGAAGAAGAATTATTAAATATATCCGATTTTTCTAAAGATAATCTTCAGGCCATGGTTAAAACCTTGTCGAAAAGTTTAGATTTAAAAATGGGAAATGTTGCTCAACCAATAAGAATTGCCTTAATTGGTTCAGATTCTGGCCCCGGTGTCTTTGACATGTTAGACTTATTTGGAAAGAAAATTTCTCTTCAAAGATTAAAGTTATTTTATGAGTTTCTTGAAAAATATAACTTTGAATAATGAAGGAGTTTAACAAATAAGGAGTAGGGGATGAAAATAGGGATCTTATTTCCAGGTTATGGAAGTCAACATTTGGGTATGGCTAAGAATCTTTATGATGAATACAGAATTATTCAAGAATATTTTGAAGAAGCTACAAATTGCCTTGATATAAATTTTGTTAAATTATGTTTTTCTTCATCCGAACCGGAGCTTTCGCAAATTAAAAATGCGCACGCTTCAATTTTTTTGATTAGCGCCTCGATAGCGGCATTGTTAAAAGAAGAGGGTGTTAAGGCAACATTTGTTGCTGGTTCGGGATCTGGCGGTATGGCTGCAACCTTTGCTTCAGGTGGAATTTCTTTTCCAGATGGTTTGTATATTTTGAATAAGTACTGCACGTTTTATGAAGAATTTTTAAAAAATAATGATGTTTCTGCTATTTTGATTTCAAAAATATCAGAAGCAGAATTAAAAGATATGTGTAATAATTGTTCAAAAGACGGACTTCTTGCAACTATATCTTTTTATATTTCAGATAATCAGTTTGTTGTTGCTGGCAATACAGAAGCAGTAGATTGTGTGCGTAGGTTATGCCAGGATTCGGGTAGAAAAGTGAGTCATTATCCAATTGAATCTGGGTTACATAATGAATTGATGGCAGATGTTGTAAAGCAAGCAAGGGTTTATTTGGAAAAAATAGATTTTAAAGATGTTGAAGTACCTGTAATTAGTGATGTTAATGGAAATGAGGTTACAGATAAAAATATATTTACAGATGGGTTTGGAATACAAATTCTTTCTCCTATTCGATGGGATTTTGTACTTGATAAAATGGAAGACATGGATTTAATTATTCAGGTTGGTCCAGGTACAGAATTAGCTGATGGTGCAAAAATAAGATTTCCGAGAAAAAAAATTATAGCTATTAACGAACCACAAGACGTTAATGAGCTCTTAGAATACTTAATATTAAGACAGACCAAGGAGTAAATTTAATGGCTAACTTTGATAAGAATGATACAAGAGAAAAAATGGTTGTTATTGCCGTTGATATGTTAGGGGTGGATAAGGATTCTGTTCAGGATACTTCTACATTTGAAAGTCTCGGGGCCGATTCTCTTGACATGGTTGAAATGATCATGAAGATGGAAGAAGTTTTTGGGATAGAAATTAGCGATGAAGATGCTGATAAAATTAAGGTATTCAAAGAGGCCTTAGATTACGTGCATGAAAGAAGAACGAAATAAAAAATATTAGGGTGGAAACGTAAATGTTTGCAGGTGGGTTTTGAAACTCACCTGTTTTTTTTGTGCTTAAATTAAGAACTTATATAGCAACCATCGCTAAGCGGTGCGCACCCATAGATCTCATCCCGAGTGTTTTTGGCTTTAGACAAAAATGTATCGAGGGGTCGAAAAATTCAATCTTTACTTCTAGATAAAAACTACAATAACATATTTAAAAAGATTTAAAGATTCTTACTACACCAACTTTTGGCAGCACCATGAAACATTTTAATCCGAAATCCCTCGATACATTTTTGTTTAGCGCCAAAAACACTCGGGACGAGATCGTAGGGTGGCATACAGTTCACAATATTCAGACTTTTGGCGGCGCCATGAAACATTTTAATCCGAAATCCCTCGATACATTTTTGTCTAGCGCCAAAAACACTCGGGATGAGATCTATGGGTGGCATACAGTTCACAATATTCAGAATGTTATTTGGTTGGTACTAAGAATCTACAGTTGTATATAACTTAGTGACGGTCGCTATAAAACATCGATTTTGAATTTTTGTATAAGCTCTTAAATTAAGAGCGTCTTGTCCTTGTAAATTTGTGTAGCAAATTAAACTCAACTGAATGCTTACACAGAAGCTAAAAATTGAAACATCCTTAATGAAAAACGCTGAGCGACGGGGAACGAGCCCTTTAAATTATGATTTGGAAGTAGTTTTAAATATTTTTATAGAAATTGCTTAGCATTTATGTGGGCGAGTTGTTACGTTGGGAATCGGTTTTCTAGGATTCCACAAGGGCTAGCCCTTTGGTGCACGGCGATAGCCCTGCGAAGCCTTGGCGAAGCATGGGGAGTGCAGAGGATGTTTGCAAGAACATCCTTTGCAAAACATTCAAAAGAAAAATTACAAATTTTAAGAAAACAAAAAAAATAAATTTTAAAGACAACAAACTTTTAAATAATTTTCATACAAGATCTAAATAAAAAAGACCCCGGATAAACCGAGGTCTTTTTTTTACAAAATTCACAGAATGAAAATTGTAATCTTTTTTGAATAGAAGGATTAGAAGTTAAATCCACCTTTGATCCAGAAGCCCCATTGATTTATGGAACTTCTTGAAGATCTTGCTCTGTGATCGAATTCAAATTCTAGACCAGCACCCAAGTAAGGGGTGTGTTCAACTTTGTTCCAGTTGAAGTTTATGTGTGTAAATATTTTGTGTGACATTGCTGAAGGTGATGTTGCAATTGATGTATCTAGGTTTGTAACATCTATAAATACTGGGGTTACGCTATCAACTTCTGCTGTCATAAGACCAACAGCAGTTGTTTGATCCCAAGATGTGTAGCCTGTGATGTCGCCGGTTAATGTTGTTGGGTTTGGATCTTTAAGAGTTGTACCATAAACTTTTGGATTATCTAATGAACCTGGACAAGCAATTGTTGCATTGCTGTAAGTCGAATCTAAGCGACTGGTGCCATTAATGATTGAAGATGGTACAAGTTCTTCTTCTTCATTTTCAACTTCATTTTTAACTTGAATTGCTACGCCGCCAGTGCCTTTTAGACCGTATTCAGTATCGCAATTTTCTTTTGTTAGGTTGATTACATTTTCTTTTGATCTGCACCAGAAGTTATAACCTAGATCGATTTGGAGTCCGCCATTTGAGTAAGCAAGTTTTGCTGCTACATCGGCGGCTACATCAACACTAACATTGACATTATCTTCTTGAGATACAAAGTCAATTGCATTTTTTACACCTGTATATTGATAAACAGGTGTGGCTAAATTGTTGTTAAGACTAAAGCTCTTGAGTAACATGTATCGGTTCATACCTTTTAGGCAACTTTTCATGTCACATCCACCATTGCATGGTGTTACTGTATCTAAACCTAGAGCTCGAGTTTCTTTGTTGTAAAATAGGTGACTTACGTTTCCATCAAAGAATAAAGATAATGTTCTATCCATATTTTTTGAAGATTCCCAAAGTTTCAAATAACCGTTAGCTGTTGCGCCAATTTCCCAGTGTTTACCATTACCAGCAACTGGTTCAAAAATATATTTACCTGTTCTCTTGTTTCCTGTAGGTGCAGAAAGCATAACGCCAAGGCCCAAGTTATAATTTTCGTTTAATAGAAAGTTCCAACCTAATTCGCCGCGAATTTCTGCTAATCTGAATATTGATTTTGAATCAATAAATTTACCGTGTTTAAACTTAACAACATCTCCACAACCGCTAAGTGCTGTTGTAATGCTAGAAAGTGCTGTATCAATTGGGGCGAAAGGAATTGCATCATTTTTTAAGTCACCTGTCATGTAACCAATTGGGAAGAATAGACCGTTATCGTTTGCAGTTTCTTTTAAGTCTCCGCAGCATTCTGACATGCCTAGGCTCCATTTTGAATAAACTAGAGGTGCATTAAACTTTAGGTACCAGCCTTTGCTCCATTTATCTAAGCCTATGAATAAGCTGAAGTCGCCCATAACATTTGTTATTTTAGGTGCAAATTCTACAGCGCCTTCAAATAGGTGAGATAATCCAAAATGATCTGCAATTAAATGTTTGCCGGCTTGGAAGTTAGGGCTTTGTGAACCCATGAATGTTAATCTGTCTGTGCCAAATAGATATTCAGCAATTTTTTTAGATCTGAATGATCTTGAATATTCAGCTGCTAAATTGAATGATCCATAAAATTTTTCTTGATCAGCTTTATGAATCATGCTTTGCCAGCCAACCAATCTTCTTGCAACATTTTGTGTTTGTGAACGTGGGCTGAACACAGATTTGCCCATAGCAACAGAGTCTATGCAGCAAACAGGGTTTAAATTGCAGCTTGCGGCCGCTTCAACAGCTAGACTTAGCAGAACCGCTAAACTAGAAAACTTAAGCATTTTGTTCATGCTTACTCCTTCTTTTAGGTATGAAAAAACGACGTAACAAATTTTTGAATTTGGCAGCTTTTTTTAATTTTTTCTACCTCCTTTCGGTAAGAAATTGCTGCTTAATTTTCGATGAATTGACTAAGATAAGTGATCAAAATTACGATCTGATAACATAATTGAGACGATAATAAATTTGCTTTTGTAAGTCAACTGTTTTGCTGACTAATATTGGGTTTTCAGGTTTGTTTGCTTTGTCTTTGTGGATTAGAAGGTGGTTTTTCTTTTTAATTTTTGGTTAAAATGCTTAAATTTTATTTAATTAAATTGGTTTGATTTTTGATTTTTGATTTTCGATTATTAATTATTTAATTATTTAATTATTAATCATTTTAAAATTTGTAGGTTTATTTTTTTATGTTTTGCAGGGGGTGTTGTTCTTATTTAATTTTTTATTTGGTTAGTTAATTTTAATTTATTTTTTATTTTATTAAAATTTGTAAGTTTACGGTTCATGATTTGCAGGGGGTGTTGTTTTGAACACCCCCTAACTCCCCCCAAATTTAAGGGCAAGCCCTTAAACGGGCTACCGGCGGTCGCGCAAGCTACGCTTGCTTCTCGCCGTCCGAGATTCCTGATAAGGACCTTTCAATATCTTGTCACTTAAAAGTTAATATCGGCGTTTAAGCCGGTAAGGCTTGTTAATAAACAATCATTTACACATGACAAAAAATTGAAACATCTTAAGCGACTATCGCTGACCAACGGGGTACGAGCCCTTGGCTCTAAATTCAACGTGATCGTAAATATTTTAGCGAGTTGTTACGTTGGGCATCGAGAGTCAGGGTTTCCAAAGGGCTTGCCCTTGGTGCACAGGAGTGCAGAGGGTGTTTGCAAGAACACCCTTTGCAAAAGATAAAAAGTAAACTTACAAATTTTAATAAGACTAAAAATAATTAATAAATAATGACTCAATCCTTCGACAAGCTCAGGATGAAATCTATTCTTTTAATATTTTTATTTTTATATACTTCTGCAAATCATATAAAAATAAATGTACAAATTTTAAAATGATTAATAATTAAATAATTAAAAATCGAAAATCAATTTAATTAAATAAAATAATTAAAAGTTAATACCACCTTTAATCCAAATACCCCATTGATTTAATGCAGCTTTTTTTGTGCCAAATTCAACTTCGCCACCAACGCCAACAAATGGTCTCCATTTTTCAATATCTTTCCAGCAGTAGTTTGCATGAGTAAATATTTTGTTTGTTATTATAGAGGGCGCAGAAGCTGGTGCAATATCACCAGAAATTCCAAGAACTTGTTTGTTATTTGTTGTAAAGAAGTTTGCTGATGTAAGGAGTGTCCCATCAAGATCATCCCATTGGGCAACAACATTTATTGTCTCACTGTATGTTGTGTTGTTACAAAATCTTGGATCTCTACCTGAAACAGTATCTTTTATTTGTTCTTGAGTAAAAATAGCGGCACTATCTAAAGAACCATTATATCCGATTGTTGCATTACTGTGTGTTGTGTCTAGTCGTGCAGTACCAGTATCAGTAACAATCATTGTTTCTAGATTGAGTTTAAATATACTTAATGCAACCCCCGTATTACCTTTTAATCCATATTTATTACCACATGGTGGGCAGCCTGTTATTTTTACTTTTTCTTTGCTTTGACCATAAAAATTATAACCTAAATCCATTTCAAAATTACCACGGTTGAAAGCAATTTTTGCAGAAATATCTGCGGATACATTTACACGTACAGTTACGTTATTGTTCCAAGTTAAAACGTTAATGGCATTTATAATGTTTCCGGTATATTGGTTGTTTGTTTTTAAAGTGTTTGGAGCAAATTCTTTGAGCAGCATATATCTATTCATTGCAGTTAAATTTAAGCATGTTGCTGTACAGATTGGTGAACATGTTTGCACGCATGGTTTTGAAGAAGGGCAACAAGGATTAGGGTTGCAGCTTAGTGGGCAGCAAGGGGTGACGGTTAGACCAAGTGATCGTGTTTGTTTTGATTTAAATAGATGGGTGATGTTACCATCGATGTAAATTCCAAAACTTTGATTTGCATCATCTCGTTCTCCAAATTTAAAGTGGGCATTGAATGCACCACCAAGTTCCCAGTGAGATCCGTTGCCAGAAATTGGTTCGAATAAATATTCTCCATTGGGTTTATTTCCTGTTGGAGCTGCGCCAACAATTGCAAATCCTAGACTGGCCTTTTCTTTTACGTAGTTCCAACCAAGTTCTGCGCGCAGATCAGCAAGTTTTGTTTTGGATTGAGCTCCATCTACCATGCCGTATTTCCAGCATGATTTCATATCGCCAAAAGTAAAACCTTTAAATGCTTGCGTAATAAAACAGGCTGTTAAATCTTTTGAGTCACAACTTGAACTGTTTCTGCTCATGTAACCATTTGGAAATACAATTGATCCTCTTTCACAGCGTTCTTCATCAAAATTTAAATTCCAGTTTGTGTAGGCAATTGGTGCATAAATTTTTAAGAAAGATCCCTTTAGCCATTTATCAAAGCCTACAAACCAGCTAATATCCATTACCCAGCCGTAAATTTTTGGCTTGATATGTAAAACACCTTCGTAGTCGTATGGTAGTCCAAAATAGTCGGCCATAATTTGTGTTCCATCATTTCTGAATTTAGGAGATAAGGAACCGATAAATTGTAAGGTGTCTGTATTGAATAAATATTCAGCAATTTTTTTTGAGTGGAATGATCGATTGTATTCAACAGATATATTTAAACTTTCGTAAATATTTTTTTCTTGTTTGTTTTCGTATTTATGAATCAAATCTTGCCAGCCAACAAGTCTTTTTGCTGAATTTCTACCTTGAGAACGGATTGTAAAAAAGCTGTAACCGCCTGTTGTTGTAGTTGAATCTTCTGTTTTTGTTTGTGTTAATAAAGTTGTGGAAAGTGTACAGAGAATGAGGATTTTTTTTAGATTTGGTTTCATAAAAGTTTCCTTTTTTTATTTTTTTTGATTGTTGTTTGAAGTTTGGTGTTTGAATTTTTATATCATATTTTGACACTAGCATATTCAATTTTTATTTGTCTATCCTTCGATACAAATTTGCTTTGCAAATTCACTCAGGATGAAATCCGGAAGGATTTTGATACTGAATAAATATATTGACAAGGTTGGTAGTAATATTTAAAGGGGTTGTGATACAACATTTAAGGCAACATTATTAGAATTGATTATGCGATAGATAATGTTATTGGTTGCCACCAAATTATAGTTGATCCAGAGCAAATTTGTATCGAATAAAAAAAGATCCTTTCGGATTTCACCCTGAGTGAATTTGCAGAGCAAATTTGTATCGAATAAAAAAAGATCCTTCCGGATTTCATCCTGAGTGAATTTGCAGAGCAAATTTGTATCGAATAAAAAAAGATCCTTCCGGATTTCATCCTGAGTGAATTTGCAGAGCAAATTTGTATCGAAGGATAGACAAATAAAAAAATAACTTTAACCTTTAAAGAATATGTTTTAATTTTATGAGGATAAAGTTAATTGGAAACATTTTATTTATATATTTTGTGCTGTAGATTTGGCCAATATTATACGGGATTTACTTCTGATATTGAAAAAAGATTGGCAGAACATGCTTCGGGTTTGTCATTTTATACAAAGAATAAAAGACCTTTTACGCTTGTGTTTTTACAATCATTTATGTGTAAGCATGATGCGTTTTGTGCTGAACAAAAAATAAAAGGTTGGACTAGACAAAAAAAAGAAGCGTTAATCGCTGGTGAATGGAACAAGTTGTCATCGCTTTCAAAAAAAGTTTTTAAATAGTTTGAGTTTATTAGTATATTGAAGTAAATAAAAAATACCGTCTAAAATTTCATGCTGAGTGTTCTGAACTTTGGTGAAGAATGTATCGAAGCAAAATAGAGAGCTCGAATTTCTTCGAGCTCCCTTAAAAGTACTAGTTTGGTAGTCTATTTAACTACTAGCTAAAAAGCTTAGAAGTTAATTCCACCCTTAATCCAAATACCCCATTGATTTAGAGAGTTATGTGAACTCTTGCCATCAAATTCAACTTCACCACCAATACCTAGGTATGGCTTCCAGTCTTCGTTATCTAACCATGTGTAGTTCAAGTGTCCGAATACCTTGTGGGTAATTGCGGAAGGTGATGCAGCATATTTTGTGCAGCCAGCAACGCCTAAAACTTGACTGTTGAATGTTGTGAAGACCTTATTGGCTGCAAGTGTTAAGTCAGCTGTGAATACATCAGGAGAAGCATTCCACAATTTTAGACCTTGGATTTCTGTGGTGATAGCAACATCAGCACATGTCTTAGGGTCAGCATTAGCAATAATTTGAGCTGAAGTTAGATTTGTTGATACATCAACTGAACCTTTGGTTCCGATTGTAGCATTGCTTTGTGTTGTATCAAGTCTTGCTGTACCTTCATATGCTGTTGCACTTGTTCTGTTAACATTGATTGCTACACCGGCATCACCTTTGATACCATATGTGCTACCGCATGGGTTACAACCTGTTGTGTGAAGTTTTTCTTTTGTTCTGCCCATGAAGTTGTAACCAAGGTCTAGACCGAATTTGCCGTTTCTGTAAGCAAGTTTTGCAGAAATATCTGCAACTGCATTTACTTTAACTTTAACGTTCTTGTCCCATGTTACAACGTTGATTGCGTTAACTAATTTACCTGTGTAATTGTTGTTTGCAACAGCAGGACTTACAGCGGCTACAGCTGTGAATTCCTTCAATAGCATGTAGCGGTTCATTGCAGCGTAATTTACGTCGCATGAATTGCATGTTGTGCTGCAATCATCACAGCAAGGAGTGCTTGTGCAACAATCATTGCATGCTGTTGCTGTTAGACCCAATGAACGTGTTTGTTTGCTACCAAATAGGTGCATTACGTTACCGTCAATGAACAAGGAAAGGCTTTGGTCGCCTTCATTCTTGTTCCATAGGCGTAGACGTGCATTCATGGAACCACCAAGTTCCCAATGTGAACCGTTACCAACGATTGGTTCGAATAGGTAGTGAGCATTTGGCTTATTGCCTGTAGGTGCTGCAGCTGCTATTGCTAGACCAAAAGCATATTTTTCTTTTAGTAAGAAATCCCAGCCCAATTCTGCGCGTAGGTCAGCAATTCTTGTTTTTGATTGAGAACCATCAACTTTGCCGTAATTCCAGCATGTTGTCATATCGCCAAATGTTCCGCCTTTGAAAGCTTCTTCAATTGAGCAAATTGTTTTTGCTGTTGCTGTACAATCTGAACTTCTGTTCATGTAAGTGTTAGGGAATGTAGCATTACCTTTATTGCAGCAATCGCTTTCAAAACCTAGATCCCAGTGTGAGTAGGTTAGCGGAGCGTAAACTTTTAAGAATGCGCCTTTGACCCATTTGTCAAAGCCAACATACCAGCTTAAGTCTGCTGTCCAGCTGTAGATTTTTGGTTTAACTGTCAATGTGCCTTCAAATTTGTCTGATAGACCAAAGTTGTCTGCCATTATTTGAGAGCCATCGTTTTTGAATTTGGTTGATGTTGAACCGATGAAGCTAATTTCATCTGTGCTGAATAAGTATTCTGCAATTTTCTTTGATCTAAAAGATCTGTTATAAGCTATAGAAAGATTCAAGCTGCTGTATAATTCTTCAGTTTCTTTCTTATCCCAGCTGTGAATATAATCTTGCCAGCCAACTAATCTTTTTGCTGTATTTCTACCTTGGGAACGAATCTTGAAGAATGTGTGACCACCATCTTTTGTGGTGTCGTGATCTGCGATTGCGATTGCGCTAACCAACGCGGTTAGAGCTAACGCACCTCTTAGCATTTGTTTCATAAAAACTCCTTTGAAACATGTTTGTAAAAAATGGAAGAACAAAGATGTAATCAATTTAGTGAAATCAGATAAGCCATGACGATTTCACCAGACGCAACTTCTCCTTTCGATTGATTGAAGAGGGTTTGAATTATTACTACCTTTTTACTCGTGGACCGAACTTAGCAATTCGGAATTTGTTTGTCGATATTTTTATAATTTCACATTATAGTATCTCAGAATTTAATTTGTAAAGTGTTTGTTGTTTTGATTTGTCGGTGCAGTCGTGATTCATGTTGAATCTTTGCGTGAAAAGGCTTTATTATGAATGTTTTTTATGTGTTGATTTTTTTGCAAGTCCTGCTGGAAAGTTTTCCAATTAGTAGCTCCGGACACTTAAAATTATTTGATTTTTTTTGTTTAAATTTTAAAAAATTGAATATTTCGGATTTGTTGCCAAAAGATTTTGATCATTTTTTACATGGTCCGACAATTTTAGTTTTAGTTTTATTTTTTTATAAACGATGTGTATTCATGGTTTTGAATATATTTAAATTGTATAAAATCCTTTTTAAGATGTTGGTTTTGCTTTTTATAGCAGATGCTGTAACGGCTTTTTTTTATTTGTTTAGGGATTTTGCCATTTTTAAATTACCTTTGTGGTGCGGTTTTTTAATAACTGCTTTATTGTTGTTTTCTTTAAAGTTTTGTAATCCTAAACAACTAAAAATCTTTAATGTTTCTAAAGCTGTTTATTTGGGACTTGCGCAGGCAGTAGCCCTTTTGCTTCCAGGAGTTTCTCGTTTTGGAATAACTTATGTTGTTGCTCGTTGGCTTTCTTTGCCCGCTAAAAAATCTTTTGAATTAAGTTTTGCGATTGAAATGCCATTGATTACAGCAGGTTTTTTAAAGGGTTTAGTTTATTTATTAAAATCTGACTCTATATTTATTTTGTTTGATCCAATTTTTTGGTTTGTAACTTTGTTTGCTTCAGTTTTTTCTTATTTTGGTTTTTGGTTTATGTATTGGCTTGCGTTACAAAAGAAGTTTTGGTTGGTTAGTATTTATATGATTATTCCAATTGTTATATCGCTGATTTTTTGATTTTTTCTTAAGTATTTAATTATTTTTAGTCATCTTAAAATTTGTAAAATTATGCAAACACCCTCTGCACTCCTGTGCACCAAGGGCAAGCCCTTTGGAAACCCTGACTCTCGATGCCCAACGTAACAACTCGCCCACAGTAGTGCTAAGTGAGTTTTTATAAAATATTTACGATCACTTTGAATTTATAGCATCAAGGGCTCGTACCCCGTTGGTCAGCGATAGTCGCTTAGGATGTTTCAATTTTAGCCACGTTTAACTATTATTTATTGCCGATATTAACTTTTAAGTGACAAGATATTGAAAGGTCCTTATCAGGAATCTCGGACGGCGAGAAGCAAGCGTAGCTTGCGCGACCGCCGGTAGCCCGTAGGGGAATTGGATTCCGTTGGGATTTTTAAGGGCAAGCCCTTAAATTTGGGGGGAGTTAGGGGGTGTTCAAAACAACACCCCCTGCAAATCATGAACCGTAAACTTACAAATTTTAAAATGACCAAAAATTAAATAATAAATAATGACTCAATCCTTCGACAAGCTCAGGATGAAATCTATTCTTTTAATATTTTTATTTTTATATACTTCTGCAAATCATATAAAAATAAACTTACAAATTTTTAAATGATTAATAATTAAATAATTAAAAAGAATTAATAAAAATTAAAGAAAAATAAATTTTAAGTCTAAAGTTGGCTAATCAAATATAAATCTTTAATTGTATTAATTTGATTAAACCAATATTTACAGTAGAGCTTTTCGTAATTATATTTTTTATCTTTCATTTCTTCATACTTTTTATTTAAAAAATCTTCTGTGATTTCTTTCCAATCCTGAATAATTAAAACAGGAAGGTCTTCATAAAGTGGATTTAAATAAGAACTGCGAACAATTGGAAAACTTCCCATTGCTAGAATTTCCCATGTTCTAAAGCAATCTTCGCAACCGCCAGGAGGGCTCAAAACAAATTTGGAACGACTTAATGCAACGTAAAATTCATTTGGTGAAATATTTGAGTTTTTTTGACAGAATGTTACTGTCCAAAAAAGGTCTTTAACAAATTCGCGTTCTTTTGGGTTTGTTTCTGTGGAAAAATTCATGTAAAGAAGAGTATCTTTAGGTAGTTCTTTTTTTATTTTAAGTTTTAATGCTTTTTCTATTGCATCACTTCTTTCATAACCATAGTAATAACTTATGCCAATTGGTAATGGGAATAATTTTTGATGATATCTATCTTGATTTTGTGTAAACCACGCGATGATTTTTTCGTCATCTAAATATTTTGAAAATCCTCCAGGCATTGCGTGGTCACCCCCATGGGTAACGAGAATATAAGGAGATTGAATCTTGGGATGAATCTTTTCAAAAAAGTCTTTAATGATTCCATCGGCCAAGCTTAGCCAAACGGTGTTGCCGGGTTTTATGTTTGAAAAGTCTGCAAATGTTAGCGTTATCTGGTGGTCACAGAAATCGCGAATTTTATAAGAACTAACAAGATCATAAGTTTTTTGTAGGGGTGTTTGTGCATAGGTAATGTTTTGAAAGATTTGTGTGATTAAAATTAGACCGGCAAGTATGTGCTTTTTCATACTTCTCCTTTTGGGTTAATGTTTAAAAACTTATTCCACCCTTGCACCAAATTCCCCATTGATTCAAAGAATTCATTAAGGAATTTCTTTTGTGATCCCACTCTACAAAAAAACCAATTCCAATGAAAGGGTTTAGTTTTTCTTTTGCAAAAATATAATTTGTAAAACCAAAAATTTTGTTTGTCATAGCAGAAGGTGATGTCGCAATGGAGGTATCTAAATTATTTACACAAAGAAGTTGTTGATATGGAAATGTTGTATCAATTGTTACGCCATCGGCTATTGTTTGTGTTGCGTCTGTAGATTTAGTATCCCATGCGCCCCAGAACATGTCATCAGTGATTGAGTTATCTTTTTCACCCATGGCATTTAATGGGTCTTTGTTTTGTATGATATCGCTAGCTAATTTGTAATCTGAAGGAGTATCCAAGTTGCCGCGGGTTCCAATGGTTGCATTACTATGGGTTGAATCAAGTCTTGAATTAGCTTCAAATGTTTTTGGATTTGTGTCATTCCAAATTTTCATCCCCACGCCAGAATCACCTTTTAGACCAAACAGACAATCAGGCATTGCATGCCTTGTTAATTTTATTGTTTCTTTTGTGCGACCAAAGAAATTATAACCTAAATTAAAATGTAAATTTTTGTGTTGATAATCTAAGAATATTGAAATATCGGTAGTGCCGTTGATAGCAATTTTAACATTGTTTTTTTGTGAGACAACATTAATGGCGTTTACTAATTCTCCAGTATATTTGTAACCTGTGCCGGGTATGTTGCCAATTGATTGATCAAAACTGCTAAAATTTTTAAGAAGCATGTATCTATTTAAGGCTAAATATTTTATGCAATCGGGTTCTGCAAATTTGTCACAATTTTTGAGACCTAAAGATCTTGTTTGGGTTTTTGAAAATAAGTGTGAAACGTTTCCTTCAAAGAATATTTTTAATTGTTTTTGTTCATCATTTGATTTCCAAAGACGTGTGTGGGCAGAAAGTGCACCGCCCATTTCAAAGTGACCGCCATTTCCTGCAATTGGTTCAAAAAGATATTCTCCCGAAAAAGTGTTTCCTGTTGGAGCGGTTGCTGTTAAGGCAATGCCTATGTGTGATTGAGGTTTGAGCCAAATATTGCAACCGAGTTCAAATTTGATATCAGCAAATCTTGTTGCTGATTGGCTATTGTCTATTTTCCCTGCTGTCCACCATTTTGTCATATCACCAAAGGTGGCTTTGCCCCAAAAAGCTTCTCGAATTGATTGTATAGACATATCTATGGAAAGTGGGTTAGGTGAAGGGGTTGCGGTTGTTTCGGCTAATGTTCTACTCATGTAGCAGAAAGGTAAAATGGGATTTCCTGTTGATTCAGCTGGAAGTTCATTTAAATTTAGATCCCATTTTGTGTAAACAAGTGGGATAAAGACTTTAAAAAAGCATCCTGGTAGAACTTTATCCATGCCAAAATACCAATTTAAATCGGCAGTCCAACTGTGAATTTTGGGTGTTACTAACATTGCTCCATTAAAATTAGGAGAAAGACCAAAGTTGTCGGCCATAACTTGAGAGCCATCGTTTTTGAAACATGGATGTTGTGATCCAATAAATGGAATTTTTGAATCATTGAAAAGATATTTTGCAATTTTATTTGAATTAAAACTTCTTGAATATTCAGCGCTAAGATCTAATACATTGTAAAATTTTTTTTCTTTTGATTTTTCATAATTGTTTATTAAATGTTGCCAACCAACTGATGTTCTTGCTGTGTTTCTGCCTTGTGACCTAATTTTAAAAATTGAATGGCCTATATGATTTTCAGATTTTTTTGTGGCAAATATTGTGGGTGTAAATAATGAACATATTATTAAGATTTGAAGAGATAATTTCTTCATGATAGCTCCTTGTTTTTTGTATGCGATTGAGCATTTAGAATAGTATTGATTTTATATATTTGTAAAGCATCTGTGTTTTAAATTAGTTTCTTGCGCTGAGAGTGTAATTCATTGTATGATTCCTTTAATTTATTATCTTATTTTAAGGAGATTGTATGAGGTTTAAAGATATTTTACGCATGAATGTAAATCTATTTAATTACAAAAATTGTTTGATGACAGGAATTGGCTTAGCTGCAATTACTTTTTTATTATTTGTTTCTTTTATTTCTTTTTCGCAATTTGATAATTCTTTTTTTTCTTATTCAGAAAATAAACTTTATCATAATCTGTTGGGATTTGTTGGCGCTAATTTAGCAGCATTATTTTTCTTTTTTTTAGGTTCAATAAGTTCATTTATTTTTTTAGGTACCCTTGCTTATACATCGTTTTTTTTGATAAAAAAACTTTTGTTTGTTTCTGAATGGGAAAGAAGTTTGGCCTTTTTTGTGAATATTTTTTCATGTTCGGCCTTATGTAATTATTATCAAATAGATTTTTTTAACGGTGTGTTTGCAGGCGGTTGGATTGGAAATTCAATAGTTTCTTTTTTATTGCAAACATTTGATCCAGTGATTTCAGTATTGTTTTTGTGGTCGGTGTTTATAGCTTCTTCAATTTTAATTTTGCGAACTCTTTTTGTTTATAAAATTTATTTGATTGCTTTTGTTGGAAAGTTTTTAACAAGTGAAAAATTTTTAAGACCTGCAGGAGCTTCGATGGTTTTTGTAGCAAAAATGATTTTTGTTCCTTTAAAATATTCATTTGCATGGACCAAGGAATTAATTTCAGGAGCAGATTTAAAAGAATCAGGAAAATCTGTTTTTGAATTTGAAAAAGGTGAAGTGGATTTAAAAGAAATTCAAGAAGAGTTTTGGAAAAGTCTTTTGGTAGAAAAAACTGAAATTGATATTGATCAAGAAAAAATTAGTTTAGACAATGCTTTTAATTTAGATACTTTGGAATTAGATGGTGGTGCAAAAAGTTGTACTGATGCTGAATGTGAAAGTATGAAGCAAGATGTAATTTCAGAAAGAAAACATGGGGCAATTAAAGAAAAAAAATATGAACTTCCAAAAATGGATATTTTTACCAATATGGATGTTGATATTGATCACGAAAAATTTGAAAAAGATTTGGAACTTCGAGCACGTGTTCTTGAAGAAAAGTTAGAAAAATTTGGCGTGTTAGGTAAAGTGACAGCAATAAAATCTGGCCCTGTTGTTACTTTATTTGAATATGAACCAGAAATTGATACAAAAATAAGTAAAATTACATCTTTGGAAGATGATTTAGCTTTGGCGTTGCAGGCGCTAAGTATTCGCATTATTGCACCAATTCCAGGCAGATCGTTAGTTGGATTTGAAGTTGCAAATCAAAAAAGAAAAGATGTTTGTTTTGCAAAAGTTGTAAGATCAGAAAAGTTTAAAAAGTTTTCTGGAAGTTTGCCTCTTGTTTTAGGAAACGATATCACAGGTAACGATGTAGTTGTTGATCTTGCAAAGATGCCGCATTTGTTGATAGCAGGTTCAACAGGTTCAGGAAAATCTGTAGCCGTGAATGCGATGCTTGTAAGTTTATTGTGTAAACTTTCTCCTAAGGATTTAAAATTAGTTTTAATTGATCCGAAAAGACTTGAGCTTGCTGCTTACGCGGATATTCCACATCTTTTTTTTCCAATTGTTACAGAGCCAAAAAAAGCAGCACCTGTTCTTAAGTGGGTTGTAAAAGAGATGGAAGAACGATACGAAAAAATGGCCAAAACTGGTGCGCGAAATGTTTTTGATTATCGTTTGATTTGTGAAAAAGAAAATAAACAAGATGAAATGCCATTCATTGTTGTGGTGATAGATGAACTTGCAGATTTAATGATGTGTGTTGGCAGAGAAATAGAGGATTTGATTGCTCGTATTGCTCAAATGGCACGTGCTGCTGGGATACATCTTTTAGTGGCAACGCAAAGACCTTCGGTTGATGTTATCACTGGTTTAATCAAAGTAAATTTTCCATCAAGAGTTTCCTTTAGGGTTACTTCAAAAGTTGATTCAAGGACAATTTTGGATGCTTGTGGCGCTGAAAAATTACTTGGTAAAGGGGACATGTTATTTTTAGATTCTAATGGTTCGAGTTTGCAACGTGTTCATGGTGCATATGTTTCTAATGATGAAATTTTTAAACTTGCAAACTTTATTCGCTCTCAACAAAAAGTTCAATATTTAGATTTAACAGAAGAGCTTGCTGTAGAAAATAATATTTTGTTAGAAGCTGATGATGAGCTTTATAAAGAGGTTCTTGAATTTGTGAGTGAGATGGATGAAATTTCAATTTCTTTGTTGCAACGTAAATTTAGAATTGGTTATAACAGATCGGCTCGCATTATGGATATGTTAGAATTTGAAGGTCAAATTCTTCCGTCTGATGGTGGTAAAATGCGTAAAGTGTTACGGTAATTTTTTTTAATTTTTTTAATTATTTAATTATTAGTCATTTTAAAATTTGTACATTTATTTTTTTATGTTTTGTAGAAGTATATAAAAATAAAAATATTAAAAGAATAGATTTCATCCTGAGCTTGTCGAAGGATTGAGTCATTATTTATTAATTATTTTTAGTCATCTTAAAATTTGTAAAATTACTATTATATGTTTTGCAAAGGATATTGTTCTTCTTTAATTATTTAATTATTAGTCTTATTAAAATTTGTAAATTTACCTTTGTATGCCCTCTGCACTCCTGTGCACCAAGGGCAAGCCCTTTGGAAACCCTGACTCTCGATGCCCAACGTAACAACTCGCCCACAGTAGTGCTAAGTAAGTTTTTCTAAAATATTTACGATCACGTTGAATTTAGAGCCAAGGGCTCGTACCCCGTTGGTCAGCGATAGTCGCTTAGGATGTTTCAATCTTTAACCACGTTTAATTATTGTTTATTAACAAGCCTCACGGCTTTTAAACCGTAATCTTAACTTGCTTGAGAAAATTAAGTATTAATTTTTTGTGTGACAAGATATTGAAGGTTCCTTATCAGGAATCTCGGACGGCGAGAAGCAAGCGTAGCTTGCGCGACCGCCGGTAGCCCGTAGGGGAATTGGATTCCGTTGGGATTTTTAAGGGCTT